>Ga0209034_10000321_pt1 | contig 24031 bp, 23 predicted proteins | sample MarorgKNORR_S2LV_2_FD_188219 | JGI IMG/M metagenome (GOLD analysis project Ga0209034, IMG submission 188219) | Marine microbial communities from the Southern Atlantic Ocean, analyzing organic carbon cycling - 250m_A/KNORR_S2/LV (SPAdes) (version 2) | ecosystem: Environmental > Aquatic > Marine... | reverse complement strand
ATAACCCGCACTGGTTCCCGCTAAGACACCAATGCTGCAGGTGATGAGTATATAATCCAGAATCGCACCAAAACCGACTCCTATGATCAAGCCCACGGTTACGCATAAAACGTAAGTGTCTCGTTTGTGACTTTTCTTGGATTTTTTAGACATAACAGGCCTCCAATTATTTCACTAATCCACCTGGCGGATAGAGTAGATTATTGTGCTTGATTGTGAACTATTAAGCGGATCAATTAAGTGTTCGCCGATAGCATCCACTGTTTCCATTCCTTCGATTACCCTACCTATAACTGTGTTTCTTCCGGTTAACCAAGGTGAATCGTTGAGGGAAATGAAAAACTCTGGCCCATTAGTATTTGGACCTTGGTTGGCGAGAGCCATAGTGCCGCGGGAGATAGCTCGTGTTGGATGATTGGTTGTATAGCGAAACCCTTGATATTCATAGATATCCTTTACTGAGAGGCTGTTTAGCGTTTCAAGGACCTCGTACTGTCTATCGCGCAACTCCGATTCGTTCTTAATATCCATCTCGTTATAAAGAGGTTTCAGTACCTCATTTTCAAAGTCGATCTTATTACCGATATTAAGCAACATATTGAATGAGCCATCAGTATTGAGTGCAATTTGGTTAGCAAGCCCCAGAGCTTCAGCGTTTATCTCATCAGTTAGTACCTGTTGGGGAGCACCGAGCACATTGTGCAACGGAGAACCAGCTTGAATCAAAAAGCCTGGCACCACACGATGAAATCGCATCCCATCAAAGTAATGCGGCCGAAAAGCCGTTTCGGTATTAGTATCCAATATTTCGACTTCACCTTCTGCAAGCGCAATAAAATTTGCTACATTGTTTGGAGCTTCTTGTGGTAAAAGTTCAATAAATATTACTCCCCTAGAAGTATTTACTTGTAGTAATGGGTTCTGGATATTTTCCATTACCCGTTTCGCCGACAGCACATCAGCATGAATGTCTACAGTAGCTAATGCTAATAATATGGCGATTAAAGGAAAAAGAATTGAAGTGGGCAAAGCCATAATGAAGATTTACCGCAACAGGTGGTGGTCTTTGGGCAGATTTTTAGAGATCCAGATGGCTAGTTTGTGGCGCATGTTCTGAACGTTCTGATGTTGTTTTGCCAGAGGTTGTAAAACCTTATCTTTGACAAGGAGCAGATATATAGCGCGGACCTTTAAATCAATATGATCAGTAGCTTCGAAGGTTCCGGCGCCGCGGCCTTCGAAATATCGAGTTCCTACCCTAATAGCTTCTCTTAAGAGTTCGGTCTCGTTTTTCAGTTTTTTGATGCTCATGACTCTTTAGCATCTATTAACATTAGAGCGGTCATCATTCCTGAATCGCCCAATGACAAGGGTGATTGCAGTAAAGATTGTAGGCGCAAAGGGATGCGCTGTGCAACAAGCCCGAGAGACAACTTAGGTAGAGCGGGATTGATATAAGGTTAGGTCGGGAGGAGTGTCAATATCCCAGAGTATCGCCGGGTCATCGGTTTTTACTTTTACTACATCTTCGGAGTGTTGCTGAATCACAGGGCGAGCTCCTCCGTCTCCTGTTAGCATTTTTAATTCCCTGAAAAACTTCTTACCAAAACCTACCGGGTTTCCCTTTTTTTTCCCATAGGTGGGGATAACAATCTTGTTACTGGCGAGGGTATTTGCAAGAACCTGGTAGGTGTGTTGTTCGATGAAAGGCATATCCGCTAAACAGATCAAACAGGCGTCCCAATGTTCTATGCAGCTAATACCGTATGCCAGACTTGCACCCATGCCACGTTCGGCTTCATCAAAAATATGGACAGGGATATCGCGACTGATTATTTGGTTCGACAATTCTGGTCGGGTAACTACTATTACAGGGTCGATTACAGTGGAAATGCGTTGCAAGGTTTGTTCCAAAATTGTCAAACCATTGTCAAGCTCAGCACTGAGCTTAACACTGCCAAAGCGACTACTAAAACCGGCAGCAAGCACGAGAGCACCAATGTTATAAGGCATAATTAGAAAATATTTTTAAAGCAAAAAAATGTCGTTGCCAACAGAGTAGCAACGACAATACAAGATAGGTACTACTAGTGCAGGGTCTTGCTGCTCTTGCGAACTGGCTTAGTCTCCTGTTGCTTGATTTCAACGACAAAACTCTCTCTTTGCTGGTTCTGACTCGGTTGTTGCGGACTGCTAGAAGATGGTTCGGCTTCTCTCTTGTCTTGTTTTTGCTCCTGTAAACCGGATGCTTTTTCTAATTGCTGTGCTTCAATCTGAGCTTTCAGCTGCTCGCTCAAGTGTTGGCGCAGCCGATTAACCACGCTTGTCATTACCTCAATAGTCTGGCTAAGTTGCTCGAGGGTTACTAATGTTCTTTCTGGGTCGTTATCTAGATACTTCTCTTCACTCATTCCTGCTTCCTCGCATGAGCTATCTATCCTCGTAGCTACTATCAGGTGTGCGGTATTATGTTAGGTACTGGATCAGGCCTAATCCCAGGATAAGGCACCACCTGTTTGATACTCTATTACTCGAGTTTCGAAGAAGTTCTTCTCCTTTCTCAAATCCATTATTTCCGACATCCACGGAAACGGATTCGAAACTCCATTGAATTGTTCTGATAATCCGATTTGGACAAGCCGTCGATTTGCTATGAACTTGAGATACTCCTCCATCATGGCAGCGTTCATACCAAGTACACCGCGTGGCATAGTATCTCTTGCATATTCGATTTCTAGCTGCGTAGCTTGCAGAATCATCTGAGTAGCGTGCTCCTTAATTTCGCCATTCCACAGTTGTGGGTTTTCCAGCTTTATTTGGTTGATCATATCGATACCGAAATTTAGGTGCATAGATTCATCCCGCAGGATGTACTGAAACTGTTCCGAGGTACCGGTCATTTTGTTACGTCGACCCATAGAGAGAATCTGTGTAAATCCGCAGTAAAAGAAAATTCCTTCTAGGCAACAGTAAAAAGCGATCAAGTTTTTGAGCAAATCTTGGTTTGTTTCTAGGGTGCCCGTTTTAAAACTGGGATCGCTCAGAGCTTGGGTATACTTGAGGCCCCAAGAGGCTTTCTTCGCCACTGATGGTATTTCGTGATACATATTGAATATTTCGCCTTCATCCATGGCTAGTGACTCTATGCAGTACTGATAGGCATGGGTATGAATCGCTTCTTCGAAAGCTTGGCGCAGAATGTATTGCCGGCACTCTGGATTGGTAATCAAACGATAAATAGCCAACACTAGGTTGTTCGCAACTAGGGAATCAGCTGTAGAGAAGAACCCTAGATTGCGTTTGACAATCAAGCGCTCGTCTTGGGTTAAGCCATTAGGATTCTTCCATAGCGCGATGTCCGCGTTCATATTAATTTCCTGAGGCATCCAGTGATTGGCGCAGCCATCTAGGTACTTCTGCCAAGCCCAGTCATACTTGAAAGGGACCAATTGATTCAAATCTGCTCGACAATTGATCATGCCTTTGTCATCAACCTTAACGCGCTGTGCTGATCCTTCTAGTTCTTCTACGCCGGGGGATATATCGAGAGACTGTAGGTCTTGAATCGCCTGTTGCAAGGCATTGGCATTGTTTTGCTCGTCAGCCGCGTCTAGCACCTCTTTATAGCCAGCGGGCTCAGCTTCTGGAACGATATCGGATTTGTTTAGCTCACTGGGATGGACTTCATCTCTAACCAGCGGCTGATCAATTTTTGCTTTGCCAACCGGAGTTGGTTTTTCTTCCTGATGAAATTCATCCCATGACAACATAGCTCACCTCTATAATCTCATCTATTATGCTTTGTTCCAGATATATCTATTTCTAGTTATCTTTCTTTTTGGTGATAACTTTTGCTCTTTTCCACCAACTAACCATCTTGGCTGGCTTTTACTTTGTTGTTATTGGCAAGCCTCACAATCTGGATCATCTAGTGAGCAGGCTGCCGGCACCTCCTCTATCTCGCTCGACACCTTGTTTAAGCTGTTGTCTGAAACAGTGGATTTCTCTGTTGTGGTGGCTGCCAGGGCTCGAAGGTAATAAGTGGTCTTCAAGCCTCGCAGCCAAGCCATGCGATAAGTAATATCTAGCTTCTTCCCGCTGGCCTCCGCTACATACAGATTTAGTGATTGGGCTTGGTCAATCCATTTCTGGCGACGGCTTGCGGCGTCTACTAACCAGCGAGGCTCCATTTCAAATGCTGTGGCGTAAAGGTGTTTGATCTCATCCGGTGTGCGGTCGATCTTCTGAACGCTACCTTCGTAATATTTCAGATCATTGACCATGACATCGTCCCATAGATTTAGTTTCTTTAGATCATTGACAAGGTACGGATTTACGACCGTGAATTCGCCAGAAAGGTTAGATTTCACATACAAGTTCTGGTAGGTAGGCTCGATCGATGCGGAAACACCGCTTATATTTGCTATTGTTGCTGTAGGCGCTATCGCGAGTACGTTGGAATTGCGCATACCAGAGAGCTTAATGCGCTTACGTAAACCGTCCCAGTCCAATTTTTGGTCCATGTTGATGTCAAAGAATTCCTCACCGCGTACTTCCTTTAGCATATTCAGTGAGTCAATCGGGAGGATTCCCTGATCCCAAAGCGAACCTTTGTAGGACTCATAAGGACCTCGTTCTTCCGCTAACTCGGTTGAGGCACCTATGGCGTTGTAACTGATCATCTCCATAGAGAAGTCGGCAAATTCCACGGCTTGTTCGGAGCCATACGGAATACGTTGTTTATACAACGCATCCTGGAACCCCATGATGCCCATGCCTATAGGCCTATGCTTGAGGTTAGAGTTCTCCGCCTGCGGCACGGAGTAGTAGTTAATGTCAATAACGTTATCCAGCATCCTAACAGCTGTCGTGATAGTGTTTTTAAGTTTATCTTGGTTAAGCCCGCCGTCATCTACGTGGTTTACTAAGTTTATTGAACCGAGATTACATACTGCTATCTCGTCTTGGCTGGTATTTAGGGTAATTTCGGTACACAGATTGGAAGAATGAATCGTGCCCGCATGCTGCTGAGGTGACCGCGTATTGCATGTGTCCTTAAAGGTGATCCAGGGATGGCCAGTTTCGAAAAGCATAGAGATCATTTTTCGCCACAGATCGGTAGCTTTTATGGTTTTGTAGGGCTTGATTTCACCAGCAGCAGCTCGGCGTTCGTATTCTTCATATACCTCTTCAAAAGCCATGCCATGGAGATCATGCAGTTCCGGCACAGTGTTAGGAGAGAAAAGGGTCCAATCCTGGTCCTTAAATACACGTTTCATAAATAGATCGGGTATCCAATTTGCAGTATTCATGTCATGGGCGCGGCGTCGGTCATCACCTGTGTTCTTACGAAGTTCAAGGAATTCTTCGATATCAAGGTGCCAAGTTTCCAGGTAAGAGCACACAGCCCCTTTACGCTTTCCTCCCTGATTGACCGCAACAGCAGTGTCGTTGACCACTTTGAGGAAAGGAACTACGCCCTGCGATTTCCCATTGGTGCCCTTAATGTGGGCGCCGAGAGCCCGGACAGGAGTCCAGTCATTACCAAGTCCTCCGGCCCACTTGGAAAGCATGGCATTATCCCGTATCGATGAATAGATACCGTGTAAATCGTCAGGGACCGTGGTAAGAAAACAAGAAGAAAGTTGCGGCCGCAGTGTGCCAGAGTTGAATAGTTGCGGTGTTGAAACCATATAATCAAAACTGGAGATTAGGTTGTAGAACTCAATGGCTCTTTGCTCACGGTTGTCCTCTTCGGAAGCCAGCCCCATGGCAACCCGCATAAAAAAAATCTGTGGCAGTTCGAAACGAATGCCTTCGTTTTGAATGAAGTAACGGTCGTAGAGAGTCTGAAGACCTAGGTAGGTAAACTGCTGGTCTCGCTCCGCTTGCAGAGCTTCACCCAGCAGACTCAAATCAAATTCTAGAAGATGAGGAGAAAGTAGACCGAGTTCAACTCCTTTTTCAATATAAGGTTTTAGAGTCGCAGCGTATCTGTAGTGCATTTCTGACTGAGTGGCGGCTTCGGTAATGCCTAGAAAGCTAAGGGCCTCTGAGCGTAGTGTATCCATTAAGAGGCGAGCGGTTACGTAGGAGTAGTTGGGGTCCTTCTCTACCATGGTGCGTGCGGTCATTACTAGGGATGTACGCACGTCCTCCATTTTGACACCTGGGTAGAGGTTTTTTAGCGTCTCGTCGTAAATGGTGTCTTCTGATACATCCTCCAGTCCTTCACATGCTTCGGTTATGATGGTGCGTAGTCGCGCGGTGTCTAATGGGGCTTGGTGCCCATCTTCGAAGGTGACATTGATCTCGGGATGGCTAGGCTTTTCCGCCTCCAGTTTTTGCTCGCGTAGCCGGGTGTGATCAGCTCGGTAGATTACATAACTCCTCGCTATCTTATGCTCGCCAGTGCGCATAAGGGCCAGCTCTACCTGATCCTGAATGTCTTCGATATGTATTGTGCCTCCGGATGGCATCCGGCGTCGAAAGATCTCGGTAATTTGACTCGCTAATTGAGCTACTGATTCGTGAATTCGGGATGAGGCTGCAGCATTACCGCCTTCCACAGCCAGATAAGCTTTGGTAATGGCAACTGAAATCTTGGTTTCGTCGTAAGCAACAACTGCTCCATTTCTTTTGATGACGCGCAGTTGTCCTGGCGCGGTAGATACTACCGACATGGTCTCTTCATTATCGCTAGCAGCGGTTCGGCCACTATCACCCGTTGACTGTATTTCAGTTTGCATTGATTACTCCGATTGCTTACTACTTTGCCTACGAGACCGGCAACCCTGCCTAGCTCTCTCTCAGCGAAAACCGATCTTTTGGTTTCCACTTCTGCCAGGCAGACAGTATTTAAGTCATATACTATATATTGTGCTTTTGCTGTTGGACTTTAATTGTTTTTTTGAGTGGGAAGAGATAATACTGGAATCCCAAGAACTGCTTAAAGAAACAGTTGTAAAGCCCCCGTCTCGTCAAGTGCTTTTCTTATTATTCGCCACGAGTACCATCTCTAAGCGCCCAATTTATCATCAGTTTTGGCGATTTTTGCTATTTTTAACCAGTAAGAAAAGCTCTTGATTTACGCCCTACTAATACAACATATAGGTAAGCTATAAATCATAAACACAAGATAATGCGGTTACAGATGGAATGCAAGTGGTTTTTTTGTGGGTAAATTGTGGGTAAATTGTGGATAAATTGTGAATAGGTTATTGAGGTTTTCCAAAAAACTAATAGAGTATGAATTGGTCAATTAATACTCAAAATTTATACAACATATGGTTGAAATTTGTACAATAACGCCCAGTGATCTCGTTATAAAAATGCTCGAACCTGTACCACAATATATTGTGGTATGAGCAAGTGAGAATTAGTTATTATCTTTATTGTGAATTCTAAGCACTAAGTAATGTTTCTAAAAGGGCTTTTTGCGAATGCATGCGGTTTTCGGCTTCATCCCATACCACGCTATCACCTGCGTCGATGATTTCTGCGCTCACCTCCTCCCCTCTGTGGGCTGGTAAGCAGTGCATAAAAAGAGCATCGCTGGCTGCTAACCCCATCAATTCTTCAGAAACTTGGTAGTTGCTGAAACTAGCTCTGCGTTTATCCTGTTCCTCTTCATGGCCCATTGAAGCCCACACATCGGTAACGATCAAATTCACATCTTTAGAGGCCTCTTTTGGGTCACGTATTACCGAGACACAATGGCTATTCTTTGAGACCAGTTCTGGTTCTGGCTCGAAACCTGAGGGGCAGGCGACGAGCAATTCGAAATCGAACACACTGGCGGCATTGATGTAAGATTGACACATATTATTTCCATCACCGATCCATGCGACCCGCTTACCAGTCACGGACCCTCGATGTTCTATATAGGTTTGCATGTCAGCCAAGAGTTGGCAGGGGTGGAAATCATCGCTTAGTGCATTGATTACAGGAATAGTTGAATGGGCGGCGAATTGCTCAAGCTTTCCGTGCTCAAAGGTACGAATAGCCAAGCAGTCGACCATGCGCGATAAGACTTTTGCAGTATCTGCTATCGGTTCGCCTCTGCCCAGTTGCGAGTCTTCCGTGTTAAGGAATAAGGACGCACCGTCCATTTGTGCCATTGCAGTTTCAAAGGCAACCCGGGTGCGAGTGGAAGATTTCTCGAAAATCATCCCTAGCATCTTTCGCGCCTGACTGCTTACTTGCAATGGATTATGTTTTAGTAAAATAGCCCTTTCGACAATTGCTAATACGTCGGGCTTCGGTAGGTCTTTAAGGGTCAGAAAATGCTGCACGCTCATCGTTCTTTATCTTCCTTCCGAAAAGAAAAAGGGCAGCTCTCGCTACCCCATGATGATGACATTGTAGCTATTTCTTCACTTTAGGGCAATTTTGACTACTGCGTAGATATAGGTCTTGAAATTGTATTTGGCTGGCCTATTAGTTAGGCTGCGCCGAGTAATGGAATCGATGAACATAATTGAGTTGAAACTATTTGCAAGCCGCGTGATCGCAATTTGCGAAGAAATGGGGCTCGTGTTGCGGCGAGCAGCGTTTTCACCAAATATTAAGGATCGGTTAGATTTCTCCTGTGCTCTCTTCGGAGCTGATGGTCAACTGTTTGCCCAGGCCGATCACATGCCGGTGCATCTGGGTAGTATGGCGTTTGCTATGGGTTCCGTCGTAAAGGAGCGAGAATGGCAAACTGGAGATATGTTGGTACTAAACGATCCATATCTTGGAGGAACACATTTACCAGATGTGACCTTAATAGCCCCAGTATTCGGTGCCGGAGAAATAGGGTTGCTCGGCTTTGTTGTGAACCGGGCGCACCACGCGAATATTGGTTGCGATACACCAGGATCTATGCCGGTTTCCAGTAGTTTGGAAGAGGAGGGTATCATCATTCCCCCAACTCTTTTGTTGAGAGCAGGTAACCTACAGCCCGGGACTGAACTCTTACCAGGAGTCGACAATGGAGAGCTCATCGGAGACTTTGCAGCCCAAGCTGGGGCTAATCGAGTGGGTGTCTTGCGTTTACAGCAACTTGTCGAAAACGTAGGTTTAGATACATATATTCACGGTATGCAGCAGCTGAACTCTTATGCCGAACGGATCGCCACAAACACCATTGGATTGCTGAAACCTGGTCTTTACCACTTCGAAGATTATCTGGATGATGATGGATGTGGGACTACCAACATTAGTCTAAAGGTCTCTTTAAATATTAACGCCAATCGAGTGGAGGTGGATTTGTCAGATTCAGCTGACTCGGTCCGGGGGAATCTTAACTGTCCTGAGTCAGTGGTGGCGGCCGCAGCATATTATTGTTTTCGTTGCCTTATGTCAGATGAAGCTCCGGCCTGCGAAGGGCTGTTTCACAATATTAATATCAAGACCCGTTTGGGTTCTATCGTCAACGCTCAGCGTCCCGCCGCTGTCGCTGCTGGAAATGTTGAGACTTCCACTCGGATCGTGGATTTAATCTTGGGAGCTTTAGCGCAGGCAGTACCGGAGCAGATTCCGGCAGCGAGCCAAGGAACCATGAATAATGTGGCTATGGGTCACGTCGATCACTCTACCGGTAAGCGCTGGGACTATTACGAAACTGTAGCTGGAGGACTGGGCGGAGGTCCAACGCAAGCTGGGTTGAGCAGCGTACACAGTCATATGACCAATACACTTAATACCCCGATCGAAAGTTTGGAGATGCATTATCCTTTGCGAGTACGTCGTTATGCAATCCGCCGGTCTAGTGGGGGAGCAGGTCGCCATCCCGGCGGGGACGGAATTATACGTGAATATGAATTTTTGCAACCTACCCGACTTAGCCTGCTAAGCGAGCGCAGATCATTCGCGCCATGGGGTTTACTAGGAGGAGGAGAGGGTAAGAGGGGCTCTAATCTTCTCAATGGTAAAATTTTGCCAGGCAAATGCACTGTTGATATGTGTGTTGGTGACCGGCTGACAATACAGTCTCCTGGCGGAGGAGGCTGGGGAATTCCTTCAGAAAATGAGTGAACTGCCGTAGAAACACTACTGCCGTTGATACTTTAAAGCCTGCATGTAATGACAAAAAGCCAAAACCCAGTGTAAACTTGCTCTTCCTCCTGAGCTGATAAGTTTCTAAGGTTTTATGCGATGAGTACCGAAAGTCCCATTGAAGATACTATTAAAGAGCAAATTAAGAACAATGCCATCCTGCTGTACATGAAAGGCAGTCCAGAACAACCGATGTGTGGGTTTTCGGCACAGGTTACGCAGGCTTTGATGGCCTGCGGGAAGCGCTTTGCTTATGTAGATATTCTGAGTAATCCGGAAATTCGTGCCACGCTGCCAAAAGTCTCGAACTGGCCGACCTTCCCCCAGCTATACGTTGGTGGTGAGCTTATCGGTGGGTGCGATATCATTACAGAGATGCATGAGAAGGGTGAATTGCTATCATTGGTTGAAGAAGTCGGCACTGAAGGCGCAGACGCCGAGGATTGAATAATAGCCAGTTATACTGCGTTGGCGAGCGGTTTCTACGATTTTGGCCAACCTCCCAATTCTCGCCAGCGATTAACTATCTTGCAGAATAATTCAGCTGTTTTGTTTGCATCATAACGAGCTGAATGAGCCTCCTTCTCATCGAATTCTATGCCGGCAGCTTCACAAGCTCTCGATAATACGGTCTGGCCGTAGGCTAGTCCGCCTAGGCTCGCCGTGTCGAATGAAGTGAAAGGGTGAAATGGATTACGTTTTAAATTATGGCGTTTGCTAGCTGCATTAATGAACCCATGGTCGAAGTGGGCGTTGTGGCCAACTAGAATCGCACGCTTACAATTGCTTACTTTCATCGATTCCCGGATCAGCTTGAACATTGTCTGGAATACTTCTTTTTCACTTTTCGCAATGCGCAAAGGATGGTAGGGATCGATGCCAGTAAATTTCAGAGCTGCTTCCTCTATATTTGTACCCTCGAACGGAATTACTCTATGGAAATAGGTTTGGTCTTTGTAGAGAAAACCTTCTTCGTCCATAGCGACCACGACCGCGGCAGCTTCTAAAATAGCATCTGTTTTAGAGTTAAAGCCTCCGGTTTCCAGGTCCACTACCACGGGTAGATAAGTTCGAAAACGGTCCGCTAGCAGCGAAGTGGTTAATATCTGGCTATCGGTAACACTCATAATACTTCAACTATTGGCTTGATCAGGTAATTTGATCTAATTGCCAGTGGATGGCGTTGCCGGCACGGATTGGAATTACTACATCTTTCCCAAGCTGAAAGTTTTCGGGCATTTGCCACTCCTTACGTTGAAGTACAATGGATGTTTTATTGCGTGGTAGGCGATAAAAATCGGCACCGTGGAAACTCGCGAACGACTCCAGTTTATCTAGTGATCCATGACTGTCAAAAACTTCCGCATAGAGCTCAATGGCTGCCGGCGCAGAGTAAATTCCAGCGCAACCGCATTCCGCCTCCTTGTCTGTTCTGGAGTGTGGAGCCGAATCGGTGCCGAGGAAGAACTTTGGATTGCCGCTAGTTGCAGCCTCGATCAGTGCCTGCTGATGGCTACGGTGCTTTAAAATTGGCGAGCAATAAAAATGAGGCCTGACCCCTCCAGATAAAAGATTATTCCTATTAAATAGGAGATGATGTGCCGTAATGGTGGCAGCTACGTTTTCAGGTTGTTGAATTATAAAATCGACAGCGTAACTGGTTGTAATGTGTTCCAGCACCAATTTCAGTGTAGGGTAACGATTAACCAGTGGAATCAGTACTGTATCGATGAACTTTTGTTCACGGTCAAATATATCGATACTGGGGTCAGGGACTTCACCATGGATGAGTAAGGGCACACCCATATCCGCCATACGTTCTAATACTGGATAGACATGTACTATGTCCGTTACTCCGCTCTCTGAGTTCGTGGTGGCTCCAGCCGGATAGTACTTTACGGCGGTTAAGGCGTCTGTTTTCTGAGCTAGATCAATTTCATTGACAGTAAGTGACTCTGTCAGATAAAGAGTCATGAGAGGGTCAAAGGTGTTTCCTTTTGGGCGTGCAGCAAGAATACGATCGCGATAGTCCAATGCAGCCGAAACTGTAGTGATGGGCGATTTTAAATTAGGCATAACAATTGCCCGGGCGAAGGATTGCGCTGTGTGAGGTACCGTTGTTTTTAATGCGCCACCATCGCGTAAATGCACATGCCAGTCATCCGGTTTCGTGAGGCTTATCGAATCAGAATTCATTAGTACCATACTTCCACTGAGAACGGAGTGTATTGTAGCTGATTAGGGAATTTAGCTGAAATATGGGCGTATCTGCAGGGTGTTGTGGGCTTATGATGATGCTAGAATACGGCTCTTTTTTTGGTCCGTAACGCGAATTTCGCTCGGTTTAGTCTTTTTTAGCTGGGATCTAATTCCATCGTATTACTTTGAGGTAAAAATGTCAGGGATAAACAAAGTGGTCCTGGCCTATTCTGGGGGCTTAGACACGTCCGTCATCGCAAAGTGGCTGCAACAGACTTACGATTGTGAAGTAGTCACTTTCACCGCAGATATTGGTCAGGGAGAGGAGGTAGAACCAGCCCGAGCCAAGGCCGAGGCGATGGGTATCAAAGAGATCTATATCGAAGATCTGCGGGAAGAGTTCGTGCGCGATTTTGTGAATCCTTTGTTTCGCGCTAACGCTTTGTATGAAGGAGAATATCTGCTTGGGACTTCGATCGCGCGCCCCCTCATTGCAAAACGTCTAGTAGAAATTGCCGCTCAGACTGGTGCTGATGCGATTTCGCATGGCGCAACTGGCAAAGGTAATGACCAAGTACGTTTTGAATTAGGCGCTTATGCTCTGAGTCCTTCTATCAAGATTATCGCTCCTTGGCGTGAATGGGACTTGAATTCCAGAGATCGCTTGCTGGCCTACTGCAATGAATACGGTATCACTGTAGAAAAGAAGCGCGGAAGTAAATCGCCCTACTCAATGGATGCTAACTTACTGCACATCTCCTATGAGGGCGACATACTCGAAGATCCAGGCGCCGAGCCGGAGGAGTCAATGTGGCTCTGGACCGTTTCTCCGAGCGAAGCACCGGACCTACCAACCTATTTGGAACTGGATTACATCAAAGGTGATATCGTTGCGATTAATGGAGAGCAATTAAAACCAGCAGAAGTATTAATTCGGCTTAACGAAGTGGCAGGAGCCAACGGTGTAGGTAGAGCGGACATTGTCGAGAATCGTTATGTGGGGATGAAATCGCGTGGCTGTTACGAAACACCAGGTGGTACTGTTATGCTCAAAGCACACCGTGCTATCGAATCTCTAACTCTTGATCGGGAGCTAGCCCATCTGAAAGATGAACTTATGCCGCGCTATGCATCTCTTGTATACAACGGCTACTGGTGGTCACCGGAGCGTTCGGCTCTTCAAGAACTTATCAATTATTCGCAGCAGTACGTCAACGGTAAGGTTCGAGTTAAATTGTATAAAGGAAATGTCATCATTGTCGGTCGAGAGTCCAGTGATACCCTTTTCGATGAAGCCATTGCCACTTTTGAGGACGATGCCGGAGCTTATGATCAAGCAGATGCGGCAGGTTTTATAAGGCTAAATGCTTTGCGTATGCGGATTGCCGCTTTGAAAGGGCGTAAGTAGCTGGATGCCAGCTAAACAATAGTTTTTTGGTCGTATTCGCATAAATCCTCGATAGTACATGCGCCACATCTTGGTTTTCGAGCTATACAAACGTATCGGCCGTGCAGAATCAACCAGTGGTGGGCATCCAACAAAAATTCTTTGGGAACTAACCGTAGAAGATTTTTTTCCACTTCCAGTACGTTTTTACCGGGTGCTATGCCAGTTCGATTGGATATCCTAAAGATATGAGTATCTACCGCCATAGCTATTTGCCCAAACGCAGTATTTAAAATTACATTGGCGGTTTTGCGCCCGACACCTGGGAGGGATACTAAAGCTTCAAGTGTGTCTGGGACTTTTGAGTCGTATTGTTCAATGAGCAAGGCGCACGTTTTAATAATGTTTTCCGCTTTATTATTGAATAACCCAATCGTCTTAATGTGTCGCTTTAATTCTTGTACGCCAAGATCGAGTATTTGTTCAGGAGTGTTGGCAACCTTATATAGTTTCTCCGTTGCTTTGTTCACGCTCACATCTGTGGCCTGCGCTGACAATATAACGGCAACAAGTAGTTCAAAAGTATTACAGTAGTTTAATTCGGTGGTAGGCTTTGGATTAGCCTTTCTCAAACGCTCAAATATTTTTGTGCGCTTTTCTTTATTCATTTTCTGCTGGTTGCTCAGTGTTTTGTGAAGTTTGATGTCTGCGCGCCTCAACTCGTGCAACTGCCGCAGCAATTTCTTTTCGCGCTTTTATACGGGAAAATGGCTTGAGGCCATTATCTTCTTCTTTTAGTGCATTCTTATCCCTACGCAGGCTCAGAGGTTTGGCTCGGTCTTTTTCTAGACGGTTAATTCGATATTTATAGCGTTGCAGCCAGTGTTCTCCGCGATGCTGTTGTTTTAGTAAATCCGTAGCAGATTGTCCTCCAACCGGGTAGTACGTGAAAAGGGGTATCATGTCGATACAGTCTACTGGGCAGGGATTAATGCAAAGTTCACAGCCACTACATTCGCTTTGGATCACTGTATGCATCAACTTGGGACCGCCAATGATCGCGTCTACTGGACATGCATCTATACACTTAGTGCAACCAATACATTCGGCTTCCCTGATGGTGGCGACTTCGCGAGGTTTTATGTTGCCATGTTTAAGATTAAGTGGTACTGCCGGTTGATTTAGTAGTTCAGCAAGCCAACTAATAGTAGCGTCACCACCTGGTGGACACTTATTAATTTCTTCTCCTTGGGTAATGGCGTAAGCGTAGGGAAGACATCCGGAATAGCCGCATTTTTCGCATTGTGTTTGCGGTAGTATGCTATTAACAAGCTCTACCAGTGGGTTTTGGTTTTTTTGCTGCAAGTGCCGCCAGATTATGAAAATAAGCCAGCTAGTTGCTATGGTAATCAGAAGCCATGTCAACAGGTGAGCGTAGAGTGTATCGATAAGCTGTAACATCTATCACTCCAGAACCTATAGTTCCGTGGTACATACTGACAGATATCTTACAAACGAGTCCGTGTTAATCCTTGAAAAGGCCAACGGAGTGAGCGGAAGGTATCCGGTACTGGTTCAATATTTGTTCCTCGCTGGCTATTGCCGATTCGTGATTGATAACCATCTGATAGCCATTTTTATTTTCGAACACGACATTCACTGACGTGTTGTTGCGTAATATTTGCGAGAAGTGTTTAAAATCTTGAACTAGTTGTCCGTTGACGTCTTCGACTATCCAGTTTCGCCAGTCGTGATAACCGAGGTTCACATCAGCGGCGAGTACCTGCAAGGCGACTACGACTTCCCGTTGTTGTGGAGAACTCCATTCATTGCGAGCTTGCAATAAACCTACCGGTGCGCTTCGGCTCCAATCGTTTCCCCAGCGTTTGATTAGGTTCATGTTTAGTGGCACAAACAAGACTCCACCGTAGATTAAATATTCTGGTATCTCATCGAATTGTTCACCAGCGACCAAGCTGTAACTCTCTTGAGCTCGCTGCGCGAACAATTCGATTGTGTTGATTTGACCGTTTCGAGAGTAGTTGATGGAAATTGTATCTCCGATGTGGTGAAGATCGATGGCATGCTTGTAGTCAGTCAGTAAGTCTTCAGAGAGATTGATCGTGCCATCGTCAGCAATTTTATAATCATCGATTTGCAGAATAACGTCATTTTCTTTGAGTAAATCTTCGGCCGGAGAATCTTCGAACACCTTAATGACGAGTATACCGTCTTGGTCTTGATCCAAACCGTAAGCAGCTTTGGCAGCGGGGCTGTCTAATGTCTGGGTTCTGAAACCGAGATCAGGGAAGCCGTCGAGTTTACGGTCTTCACTGTCTATCAATACATGGCGAATAATACTAGGGGGTACAAAGTAACCGAGATTTTCGGCGCGGCGTCCACTGTTTGCCTGCATGACAACCCCAACAATCTGCTGATCAACGATAACCGGCCCACCGCTATTACCGGGGTTGATGGCAGCGTCGATTTGTCCTGCCAGTAAGTAGGTTCCTGCGTGGGCATACACCTGCTGTTCCACGCGGGAAAGGATACCCTTTGTAATGCTGAGAGATTTGCCCCCAATCGGGTAGCCATAGACTGAAACTTCCTCGAGGGGATCGGGTAATTTACCGATTTGCAGTGCTTTTAAGTCATCGAAAAACCCAGGCTCATCAATAGTGATAAGGGCAAGATCAGCCTCATGGGAGATAAATGAAACGCGAGCTTGGTAGCGTTTTGGGTCGTTATGCTTTTGCGCCTGGACATAGCTAGCGTTTGCTACCACGTGGGCATTGGTAAGAATCAGGTTACCCTCAATTACAGTACCGGAACCACTGCTTTGCCTGGGTGTTAGTAATCGCCAAGGTGTAAAGTAATCAGGTGCTGCCTGGGTAGTATAGATCTTGATAATTGAGTCTTCGATATCTGGGAGCTCACTAGTTTGCGCAATAAGCTGGAAACTTAATCCACACAAAAGAGCAAAGAAACAGGTTTTTATAAGACCCATTATTGGTTGATTACCGGCACCCATGCCATTGTTATAATTCATCCTATCCACCAGTGTCCTAGATCTTTATTCTCGGTGAGAAAAAGGTTGTACTTACGCCTTGATCAAGGGTCAAGCTTATTATTTTAGTTTAGTTAGTTCCAGCGCGGTCAAGATAGAACTCTACCATTTGAAGGCCGGTATAGCAGAAGAAATTGTTCAAAACTCCAAATTTGCAGAAGCGCTTTATTAGGTTATCCTCATTCCGGGTCCAGCACCAGCATCAGGCTCCAATAACCAAATTTCCTCACCACCCGGCCCGGCGGCAAGAATCATCCCTTCGGATAGACCAAATTTCATCTTTCGGGGTTTCAGATTGGCCACGAGCACGGTCAATTTTCCAACTAAGTCTTCAGGATTATAGGCTAACTTTATACCGGAAAACACGGTGCAAGTGCGCGGGTTGCCCTCTGCATCTACGCCTATATCTAGCTGTAGCTTAAGAAGTTTATCGGCGCCGTCGACCTGTTCTGCTAAGATAATTTTAGCGACGCGAAGATCGACTTTGATAAAGTCATCGAATTCGATCTCTGGTTCCAGCCTAGTGCGTTCTTTCTCCACGGATTTTTCCTTTTTCTGCTGCTCTTTATTCTGAGCTTCGTATTCTTGTTTTGTTACCGTAATCATCGCCCGTACTTTGTCACTCTCAACACGTGTCATTAAAGCTTCGAACTGATTAATCCGGTGGCTTAATAACAACTGTTCGATAGAGTTCCACTGTAGGGGCTCGATACCCAGAAATTTTTCAGCTTTTGCAGCCATCATAGGTACAACTGGTTTCAGGTAACAGATTAGTAGGTAAAAGGCGTTGATTCCTGTGCTGCAGATTGCCTGTAATTCTGGAGATTGCGCATCGGTTTTCGCTATTACCCAAGGTTCCTTATCATTGATGTACTGGTTAACTTTGTCTGCGAGTGCCATTATGGAGCGGATTGACTTTCCGTACTCTCGTTGGTCGAAATTTTCAGTGATTTCTGGTTGAGCTGATTGAATGGTTTTAATGAGATTGGGATTATCGAGTTGGTTTGCCAGCATACCGTCAAAATCCTTTTCAATAAATCTTGCGCAGCGGCTAGCTATATTCACGACCTTACCCACTAGATCGGAATTCACTCGTTGAGCGAAGTCATCGAGATTGAGATCCAAGTCGTCTATTCCTGATGAGAGTTTAGCGGCTAGGTAATAACGCAGATACTCAGGATTTAAGTGATCCAGATAAGTCCGGGCGTTTACAAACGTGCCTCGTGATTTCGACATTTTTGTTCCATCCACGGTCATGAAGCCGTGAGCGAACACCGCTGTCGGTGTTCGATAGCCGGCGCTAGTTAGCATCGCCGGCCAAAAAAGCGTATGGAAGTTGATGATATCTTTACCGATAAAATGATATACCTCACAATCTGAATCGGTTTTCCAATAATTATCAAATTCATAATTCGTGCGATCACAGTAGTTTTTAAAGCTGGCCATGTAACCGATTGGAGCGTCTAGCCACACGTAGAAATATTTGCTGGGTTCACCTGGAATCTCGAAACCGAAATAAGGTGAGTCTCGGCTGATGTCCCATTCCTGCAGTTCTTCATCGAGCCATTCACTAAGTTTATTCGCGACGGAATCTTGGAGAGTGCCGCTTCGTGTCCACTCTTGGAGCATGCCTCTGAATAACGGTAAGGTGAAGAACAAATGTTCCGATTCTTTTTCGATTGGTGTTGCGCCAGAGATGGCGGAACGGGGATTGATCAGTTCGGTTGGGCTATAGGTCGAACCACAAGCCTCACAATTGTCTCCGTATTGTCCGTCCGTCAGACATTTTGGGCAGGAGCCCGTGATATAGCGATCAGCAAGAAATAATTCCTTTATTGGATCGTAGAGCTGGTTGATGTTCCGCCGCGCGATATGGCCATTGGCATTGAGCGCTTTGTAAATAGATTCGGATAAAGCCCTGTTTTCTTCAGTATGTGTAGAATGAAAATTATCGAACTCGATCAGAAAATCGGCATAGTCTTCTTGATGTTGTTTGTTTACCTTATTTATTAATGCCTCTGCCGTAATACCCAAAGCTTCAGCGCTCAACATGATAGCTGTACCGTGAGCATCATCGGCACAAACGTAAATACAGTCATGTCCCTTTAATTTTTGTAATCGCACCCAGATGTCAGTCTGGATGGCCTCCATGAGGTGGCCCAGATGGATAGCGCCATTGGCGTAGGGTAGGGCACTTGTAACTAGTATCTTTCTTTGTTTCAAAGCTGTTTCCTTGAAATCACGAGAATACGCTCAGGGAGTTAAAGCTCTATCATTTCGAAATCTTCTTTACTGACACCACAATCAGGGCAGCTCCAATCTTCTGGTATCTCGTCCCAACGTGTGCCTGGACCAATCCCTTCTTCGGGCAGACCCAGTTCTTCATCATATATAAAACCACAAACCATGCACTGCCATTTCTTCATTTGGAACTCCTCGTTCTATACATCATATGTAGGGAAGCAACCGGGTTAGTCGAGATTATAGCGCGATCCGCTAAGCTAGAGGTTTGAGTTCGTCCAGAAATTCCGAAGAAAAGTATGACAAAAGAAAATTGTCGGCTTTTGTGAATGACGAGATTATATTGTCTGCCGTCACCCTATATAGGGAGCGCATCATACTCTAGGCTTCCATAAAATTCAGCTCCTTTTTTGGTAAAACTTTTATAGTATTCAATCTAAATAACAGATGAATCAATGAATGATTGGCTTTATCATTCGCGATTAATTTTACACCAACGTTAATTGGTTGGAATTTTTCTATGAGCATTAAGTCGGATCGCTGGATAAACCGCATGGCCGAGCAAAAGGGAATGATAGAACCGTTCGAGGCGCAACAGGTTCGCCAAATTAATAGCAAGAAGGTAATTTCTTTTGGCACCTCGAGCTATGGCTATGACGTGCGTTGTGCCCGCGAGTTCAAGATATTTACGAATGTTCACACTACGAGTGTGGTCGATCCGAAGAATTTTGACGAAACTAGTTTTGTCTCTATTGATGAACCTTTTTGTATTATACCGCCCAATTCCTTTGCGTTAGCTCGGACCATCGAATATTTTCGGATTCCGAGTGATGTGCTAACAATCTGTCTCGGGAAATCAACTTATGCCCGCTGTGGCATTATTGTCAATGTGACTCCGCTGGAACCGGAATGGGAAGGGCATGTCACACTTGAGTTTTCCAACACTACGCCTTTACCCGCTAAGGTCTACGCTAATGAGGGAGCTGCACAGATGTTGTTCTATCAATCCGATGAGCAGTGCGAAATCACGTATAAACAACGTGGTGGTAAATACATGGGACAAACCGGGGTGACTCCCCCAAAAGCATGATTTGTGTAATAAAGCGCCTGTTCCTTGGCGATAAAGCGATAAAGAGTCAATAATTCGACACTTTGTGGTTTTTTCGTTTTCTAGGAATAAATATAACGAAATCCTCAAAGGCCCTTAAACAGGGCGCTTCCTGAAAATTTCTGACCGCTATCCCTCAGTTGGAACAATAATTGCAGGTAATACTTCCTAGAGATGCGCCCTGAGCAAAGAGAACGGCAATATATTTCGTTTTGCTTGTTTGCTCGGAGTTCTGAGAACTAAAAACAAATAGGGATAAGCAAAAATGACTTCGGCAACGAGTGCCTCCGCTGAGATTGATACTGACGCACAGGCGGAACCACAGAAGGATGTGGGCAGCAGCAATCTAGAGGAAGTAGTAGATCGTTATGCACCACTAGTTAAAAGGATAGCCCACCACCTGCTGTTGCGCATGCCAGCTAGTGTCCAGATTGACGATCTAATTCAGTCCGGGATGATTGGACTGTTAGAGGCGGCAAAGAAATATGATGTCTCAAAGGGCGCTAGTTTTGAAACCTATGCCGGGATCCGTATCCGGGGTTCCATGCTTGATGAAGTGAGGAAAGGTGACTGGGCGCCGCGCTCTGTGCATAGAAAATCTCGTAAAGTCGCTGAAGCTATTAAAGCTATTGAGTCACGTACAGGAAAAGATGCAAAAGACCCGGAAATCGCGAAAGAATTGAATATTGATCTCAACGCTTATTTTGCGATTTTGCAAGACGCATCAGGGAGCCGTCTATTCAGCTTCGATGATGTCATGGAAGGAGACGATTCAGCTATTGAACTGGCTGTCGGGGATTTACCTGGGCCTTGTGACGGGCTGCAACGAGATACATTTAAGGCTCATTTGGCTAATGCCATTAACGGATTGCCTGATCGAGAGAAGCTAGTATTAGCGTTATACTATGATGAAGAATTGAACTTGAAAGAAATCGGTGAAGTCATAGGTGTTAGTGAATCAAGGGTAAGCCAGATTCACAGTCAGGCAGCTATGCGCCTAAAAGCCCGCCTCTCAGACTGGAATTAACGCGTAGCGGTCCCAACAGTTCTGTTAGCTGCACAGCGGTAGTTTATTTTTGTTCTTTTTCATTTATTTAGTTAGTCATCTTCCATGTATTTTTTGAGAAATGTGAGTTAAAGCGTTATTTTTGGATCACGTTTGACACCTGCCGTCTATCCCTATCACATGCGTTTATGTATTTAAGAGATATAATCGGGCTAACTGGTTAAACCCTAGAGTGAGTTTTTATCCATCTCATGACAGCATCAGCGGAAATATCAACGGAGAGAGGCACCGGGTCAGAACCTGAACGGGTCGTGATGCTACATGCCCAGGATTTGTTCTGTGTTCGCGATGATCGCATTTTATTCCAGTCCCTTAATTTCGATGTTAGGGGGGGCGATATCCTGCAAGTCAAAGGCAGTAACGGTAGTGGTAAGACTACTCTGCTCCGTATACTTTGCGGTCTTAATCAAAGCTATGAAGGTACTATCCACTGGTATCAAGAACGTATCGAGGAACAGACAGAATCGTTTTATGGCTCATTACTTTTTATTGGGCACCGAGTGGGTGTGAACAAAGTACTCACTCCAGTGGAAAATCTACGATGGTCCTGCAGCCTGCAAAAGCAAGTGTCTGATAAGGAGTTATATACCGCCTTGAAAGAAGTCGGGCTCCACGGTTTTGAAGAATCTCAGTGTTTTACCCTGTCTGCAGGTCAGCAACAACGGGTTTCAATAGCAAGGTTATTGATCAGCGATGCAAGCCTCTGGGTGCTTGATGAACCATTCACCACCTTAGACTCCAGGGGAGTAAAACAACTCGAAGAGCTATTAAAAAACCACGCCAATGCCGGTGGCGCAGCCATTGTAACTACACATCATAACCTAGAGATATCGGCCTTAAAGGAATTAACACTCGTTTGAGGGTGGATTTATGAGTATTCAACGGACCACAACAATAAAGGCCTTTCAGGCGACTCTCAGGCGTGACCTGTTGATAGCTTATAAAAGGAAGAACGACGTGATTAATCCTTTCATGTTCTTTCTCATAGTAGCTACTTTGTTTCCGATTGGTATATCACCCGACCCTGATCGACTTAGTGAAATAGCCACGGGTGTGCTGTGGATCTCGACTTTGCTTGCTTCATTGCTTGCAATGGATAACCTCTATCGAGCAGACTACGAAGATGGGTCGTTGGAACAACTGCTTCTGATCCCCCATCCGCTTTACTTCATGGTTATGGCTAAGAATGTTGCTCATTGGTTGATAAGCGGTTTGCCAGTGGTACTGGTGTCGCCCTTAATTGCGTATATGTTGAATTTGCCAGCTGAATCCTTCGGGACATTGTTTATTACACTGCTGCTTGGTACCCCGGTTTTGAGCTTGCTAGGCTCTATTGGTGTTGCCCTAACTGTAGGGTTAGGAAGTAGAGGATTAATCCTGGCAGTAATTACGTTGCCTATGAGTGTTCCGGTACTCATAGCTGGGACCCTAGCTGTGCAGCAGACACTCAATGGAGCCTCGTTGGCAGGTTATGTGGCTATTATGGGAGCGATGTTGCTCGCTTCGATCTCATTAGCCCCGCTGGCTTCGGCAGCAGCTCTTCGCATCAGCGTAAATTGACCGGGATATACCCCGAATATGGTATTCTTAGCTAAATAAGGAAGTAACAAATTTATGTGGTTGTGGTTTTCAAAGTTGGGTTCACCAAAATGGTTCTATGAGCTTTCGGGTAAATGGTTACCCTGGCTCGTTGGGCCAATGGCTTTTTTACTAGTCGTAGGAATAGTTTTAGCTTTGCTCTTTGTGCCGCCCGATTACCAGCAGGGAAACACTATTCGCATAATGTATATTCATGTGCCATTTGCTAGCATTTCTTTAGCATTTTTTCCGTTAATGGCGCTGGCCGGAACGATTACGTTGGTGTGGCGTATGAAACTGGCTGACATAGTAGCCAAGACTGCAGCTCCGCTAGGGGCTTGGTTCACAGCTCTTGCGCTAGCATCAGGATCTATCTGGGGGAGTGACATCTGGGGCACTTGGTGGATCTGGGATGGGAGACTTACTTCGATGTTACTACAGCTTTTCCTCTTAATTGGTGTTATCTCATTGCGTTCAGCTTTGGAAGATGCTGAAGCAGCTGCTAAGGCGTGTGCAGTGCTCTCCATCGTGGGTTGTATCAATGTTGTAGTTATTAAGTATTCGGTGGACTGGTGGAATACTCTCCATCAACCGTCCAGCCCTTTCAGCGTGTCCAATGAAGCGCCTAATCCACCGGAGGTATGGGTACCGTTAGTTATTATGATTTTTGCTGTTTATCTGTTTTTCGCTGTAAGTCTGATATTGTCGATTCGAAACGAGATCCTTGTCAGCGAGCGGCGTTCTGAGTGGGTACAGCAATTGGTTCAGGGTTCCTGAATCACCCTTTCGGGTTAATAGTTGAGGCTAATGAATAGTAAGAACTAAGTAGTATGTTTGATGTAATACAGTTTTCCAGCTTAGGTGAATTTTTAAACATGGGAGGCTATGCCTTTAACGTGTGGGCGGTGTATGCACTGTTCGTGGTGTTTTTTTCTGTTAACCTTTATTATCCATTAATGCGAAAAAGGCACATTTTCAGTGAACAAAAGAGGCGTTTGATCGTTAATAAAGAAATGAATCCAAAAAATGATGATAATAAAGAGGTTGAGAATCTGGCTACACATGTTGGAGGAGAAGATGTATGAAACCTCATCGTAAAGAAAGGCTCGGTATTATTGTCTTCATAACAATTGGTCTAAGCCTGGCAATCGGATTGACTCTTTTTGCTCTTAGTCAAAATATCGATCTGTTCTACACGCCCACTCAGGTAGCACAGGGCGAGGTTTCTCCAGGACAACGTATTCGTATTGGTGGCATGGTTAGGGATGGTTCTTTCCAGTCAGCCAATGATAGTCTTCGAGTGCAATTTGCCACGACTGATTACGTTAATGATGTAATGATTCA
>Ga0209034_10000320_pt1 | contig 24096 bp, 23 predicted proteins | sample MarorgKNORR_S2LV_2_FD_188219 | JGI IMG/M metagenome (GOLD analysis project Ga0209034, IMG submission 188219) | Marine microbial communities from the Southern Atlantic Ocean, analyzing organic carbon cycling - 250m_A/KNORR_S2/LV (SPAdes) (version 2) | ecosystem: Environmental > Aquatic > Marine... | reverse complement strand
GAACTCTGCGTCGTCGTGGCTGACCTTGAATTGCTCTAACACTTTGACTCTCCTCGAGGGTACAGAATCGCAGGCTGAGTGTTCTTCTTAGCCTGCCTAGTCATCTTTCACGGAAGTATAGCACCAGGCCAGTTGGCCTGAGCCCCCAGCGTTGCTATAATCCCGCCACTCGTATCTTACCCCGCAGGTGGCGCATGACCGATCTCAAACAACAGGCACTAGACTACCTCTCCCGGTTGGGCGGCAACCCCGCCACGGCATTCCGGGAGGAAGGAGTAGCGTCCACCGTTAAAGCTATCCTACGGGAGATAGGTGCCGGGTTTGAGCAAGACGCGTTCGGCAACATCATCGCCAAGGTCCCAGGTACTGACCCAAGCGCCAACCCACTAGCCGTCGTCGCCCACATGGACCACCCAGGTTTTGAGATAACCGGCAGCCACCCGGACGGACACATCGCCACGGCCATGGGCGGGATTCCTCCATCCAGCTTCGAATCAGGCGTGCCGGTTCAAGTGCTGCTCCCCGATGGCAGCCGGGTCAATGGGGCAACCACAGGCAGGTACGGAGAGGAGAGTGACCGGCAAGTACTGATCAAACTAGAGCAACCCCAGGACTTAGAGCCGCCTTTATCAGTGGTTTTCGACCTGATTGATTACGAACTGGACGGGGATATGATTCGCATGCGTGCCGTGGACGATCTCGCCGGATGCGGCAGCATCTTGGCCATGATTGCCCAGCTAACCGAGGGCGATGCCTCACCGGGTGATGTCTACGGAGTATTCACCCGCGCTGAGGAGGTCGGGCTGGTAGGCGCCAGGCTCATGGCTGATTCCGGCACCTTGCCGCCCGATACACTGGTGATATCCGCAGAGTCCAGCCGAACTCTGCCCGGCGCAGAACAGGGTGAAGGCCCAGTCATCCGGGTCGGTGACGCCGGGTTCACATTCACCGCCGACGCCGAATCGGTTCTGATACGAGCACGCGAAACCTTGAATGAGCGAGACAACGGTTTTAAGTGCCAGCGTCAACTAATGAGCGGAGGAACCTGCGAAGCCAGTGCATTCGCAGTCTTCGGATACCAGACCACCGGCATAGCTTTCCCTCTCGGCAACTACCACAACGGTGCGCCTGAAGGCCGGATCGAAGCCGAATATATCCACATAGACGACTACCTAGGCGGTGTGAAACTGCTCACTGAAGCCGCCCACTGCGTCTCAGACCGCACGAATACCGCCTTCCGCCAACGCCTCCGCGAGGTGCCCGCGGATATGCGCCAGCGAATGCTGGATACGAGAGGGTAATTCCCTGCCGTCATCACGCCAACGCTCGCGTTCCAGAACGGCGAGGTGAAACAACCTCAAATCCTGAAAGGAATATCCTGGATTCCTGCCTTCGCAGGAAAGATGCAAGGAGAGCCATTAATGGCCATTCAAGACATAGCCTACCTATCAGCAACGGAACTGGGTTCCGCCATCAAGGCCAAACAAGTGTCTCCGGTCGAGGTAGTAGAGGCCTATCTAGACCGTATCGAGCGTATAGATCCACAGGTCAACTCATACATCACGGTCATGGCAGAGCATGCACGACAAGAAGCTCTTGAGGTCGAAGCCGAAATCAGGCGCGGAGACTATCGCGGACCTCTCCACGGCGTCCCAATCGCCATCAAGGACCAGATCTACACCAAAGGCGTTCTCACCACCGACGCCTCCAAGATTCGATCTGACTTCATACCGAAATACGACGCCACTGTGGTCACCAACCTCAAGAAGGCTGGTGCTATCCTTCTGGGTAAACTAAACATGAGCGAGTTCGCTCATGGTGAGCCTCAGAGTTCGGCATTCGGTCCGGCCCGAAACCCATGGGACCTGACCCGCAGCCCCGGAGTTTCCAGCACCGGATCAGGGGCAGCCACTGCGGCCCGCCTGTGCGCCACTTCACTTGGCGAAGATACTGGCGGTTCCATCAGAGGTCCTGCAGCCAATTGTGGTTTGGTCGGCCTGCGTCCCACCTGGGGACGAGTCAGCCGCTACGGCGTGGACGGAGCAGGGTGGTCATTCGATACCATCGGGCCAGTCTCCCGGACAGTGGAAGACTGCGCCATCACCATCGGCGGCATTGCCGGTTATGACTCCAACGATCCGTCGACCCACCAGGTGTCCGTTCCAAACTACCAAGCGGCTCTAACCGGCGATATCAAAGGCCTGAAGGTGGGAGTGGTCCAAGAATTGATCGACCCGGTGGAATTGGAACTGGACCCGCAGATGCGTCAATCAGTGATTAACGCCATCGAGGTGCTGGCTGAACTAGGTGCCGAGATCAGGCAGGTGTCCATGCCCTTAGCTGAAAAGTCTGGCTACATCACCAGGGCCATCACCCACGTCGACAGGGTCAGCTTACGCCCTGAATACCTGAGGGAACGCCCCGACGACTACCACTACAACACACGAGTCCACTTCAGCACCGCCAACCTGATTCCCGCCCAGACCTATTACAAAGCCCAAAAATTGCGGACCATGATAAGGGAACAGGTGCTGGGATTGTTGGAAGAAGTAGATGTTCTGGTTCAGCCAACGTCAGGCGCACCCGCTAACGTAATCAACTTGGAACAGAAAGTAAACAGCCAAGAGTACGCCAGAAAAGCTCTGGCCGCAGGTGGTTTCAGAGGCCCCTACAGCCTAAGCGGCGCCCCAGCCTTATCCATACTTTGCGGCTTCACGTCACCCGCGGACGGGCCGAACGGAAACGAAGGTTTACCCTTAGCTATGCAGATAGCAGGACGCCCCTTCGAAGAAGCAACGGTTCTTCGCGTAGCGCACGCCTACGAGCAAGCGGCAGGATGGAACACGCGGGTCCCACCTGCTGCTCTTTGACTACTGTCGATCCTGTAGTTCATCTATCTGCTCTCTAGTGCGATTGTAGATCTGAGGGACGTCCCAGCCTTCTAGTCCAGCGTAGGTGTCTATCTGGGAACGGTGGTGGACCTCGTGTTCCAGCAGCATCATCAGGATTCTCCAACCGCTGAGCATTCCGTCCGTGTCTATCATCTTGACCCGACGGTTGAGCCAATCCGTAGGCGTCCCCGAGATTTGCCTTTGGAACTCAATAGCCGAGGCTTCCAACGCAGATACCCAGCCCGACTGCTTCTCCGTACTGGGTGGCTTCCAGTCATAACGCCAACCCTTTCCGGTATACGCAGAAGCGAAGTACATCCTGGACTCACAGATGTGATGGACGATCTGAGAGATTCCCCACCCTTTTTCACCTTCACCCCGTGACGGCTCCCAGGCTTGGGCCATAGGCGGTAGCGCCTCGATATCTCGCAGAGTCCGCCGATGGATCGACCGGAAGAAACCCAGGTATGCTTCAGGGTCGGTAATCATGCTATCTCCCTCTGGATTTGTTCACGAAATTTGGCGAACACAGTACTTACTTGACCGCTAGTAGGTCGTAGGCAAGGGCCACCATTATCCTAGTGCCGCTGATCAAGCTCTGTATGCCTACCGACTCGTTGGTTCCATGGATGAAACTAATCATAGGGTCGTCGTCCGGGTGGGAGCCCACCATTCCGTAGGTAGTCGTGCCAAGGTTGCGAGTGAACCGAGAGTCGGTGAACCCAGTAGTCAAAGACGGCACCCACTGAATATCGTCCCTGTTCAACGCGTTAGCGGTACTGATCTGAATATGCTCGGCGAACTCGGTCTCGAACGGCGAGGCATTGGGGATGGACATGTAATCGATGTCTATCTCCACACCTTCTATGCCGTCGAGAATCTTATCCAGCTCTTGCCGAACGTAAGCCTCGTCCTGGTGGGGCAATGTCCGGATGTCGCAGGTCAGGCGGACGGTCTCCGGAACACTGTTCGACTTGATACCTCCCTGAATCATGGTGGGAGTGATGGTCATCCGGGAAAGGGCCTTCATGATTGAGGCGAACCGGGGCTGGCTTTCCTCGTTGTCGGCTATGATTTGGTCGATGTTCGCCGGCGATGGTTTGTCTTCGATGGCGAACATCGAAAGGTGATCAAACAGGCTAGTAGAGGTGTCCCGCTCGGCTTCATAGGCCTCTATCCGTTTCACAACCTCAGACAATCCGAAAAGTGCGTTGGACCCCTGCCAAGGGGTTGATGCATGAGCGCTGCTACCCCGCACCTCGATCTCCAATTGGAGCCTGCCTTTCTCTCCGATTCCAAGCAGATACGTCAAGTTGCCAGCCGCTGAGATGGGCACACCACCGCCCTCGTTCACGGCATAAGGTGCTGCCAACTTCTCCGGGTGATGCTCAGCCATCCAGCCGAACCCATAGCGGCCACCGTGCTCTTCGTCAGCACACGACGCCAATATCAGACCATCCTTCAGTTCGACCTTATTGCGTTTGAGGATACGCATGGCAATGAGCTGGCATGTGAGCAGAGCCTTACAGTCGGATGCTCCCCGACCGAATACCCTTCCATCAGCTACCGTGGCGCTGAAGGGAGGGAAACGCCATTTCTCCTCTTCTTCGACAGGCACCACATCCAGATGGGACATGAACATCAAGCCAGCCCTTCCGGAACTACCCTCCAGCCGGGCGATCAGGTTGCCCCGATCCGGGGCCGATTCGATGGTCTCTGAAGCTATGCCGTCTTCAGCAAGCCATTTCTCGATGTAGCGGCAGGCTTCCGTTTCATTTCCGGTGGGCATGGCACCGGTGTTCACGGTGGGTATGCGGACCAAGTCCTGCTCCAGTGCGACAATCTCGTCCCGCATCTCATCTACTTGATCCAGCAAGCTGTCTAGGTCTGGCATTTTCTTACTCCAGTTCGTGTGATTACCCTAATACCCCACCGCATACGCCTCGCACCTTGGGTCTGCGCCACCCTGCAGGACTTTAGTTTCCGGGTTACGCGTGATAGCGCAGTATAGAGAAGAACCCTCCCACCAGTCGGGATACATCTCAATGGTATGCCCCTTCCGACGCAGAGACTCAGCAGTCTCATCTGATATTCGGCCTTCCAATCGCAACATGCCCGGCTCGTACTTAGAAGGAAAGCCAGACTGCGGAAAGTTGTAGCTGAAGAACCGTGGCTCTTCCACTGCTTCCTGGGGATCCCGTCCGAATTCCAGGATGTTTAGCAGCAACTGCAGGGTCCCCTGTGGTATGTGGTCGCCGCCGTGGGCTCCTAGAGCCATCACCGGCTCACCGTCCTGCAATACCAACGCCGGGGCAGGGGTTAGCCTGGGCCGTTTGCCTGGCTGCACCGAGGCCGGAGCTGATTCGTCCAACTTAGATTGGGAACCTCTCAGCGAGAAGGCCAGACCGGTTCCTGGTATGATCGGTCCGCCATTCTTGGTACCCTCAGAGGGTGTGCTGGAGAAGATGTTACCGTCCCGGTCAATCACTGCGAAGTAAGAAGTTCCACCGCCGCTAGGGCCCGCTGTTGCCAATGGGACCGGGGCGTCCTTGGGGGACAACGGTCCGCCGTTCAAAGTGGGTTTGCGACCTCGCGGGTCCCCGGCGGGAGGCATTCCTGGCCAGGCCATATCCTCATGGATGAGTACCCTGCGCTGCGCAAGGTACTCTTCGGAAAGCAGCTCGTTGATCGGAACATCCACAAAGTACGGGTCACCAACATATTGTTCCCGGTCCGCGAATGCCAGGTTCAGTGCTTGACTCACGGTGTGTATGTACTCCGGCGTGTTGTGCCCCATCGATGACAGATCGAAACCTTCCAGAATCTTGAGGGCCTGAGGGAAGGTCGGCCCCTGTCCCCACGGCCCGGTACTATAGACATCGTATCCTTTGTAATTCACCGTTACCGGCGTGCCAACTTTCACATGATAGCGGGCCAGATCATCTTGGGTGAGCAGCCCGCCCAACTGCTGGTTGAAAGCCACGATCTTTCGGCTCAGGTCACCGGTGTATATCTCGTCCCTGGCCGCCTGCAGGGCAGCTTCCCGGCCATTGCCAGCGTTTGCGCTCTCGATCTCCGCTAACATGGACAGCGTGGCACCAAGGTCTTTCTGGTAGAAGATCTCCCCCTGCTTGGGAGGCTTTCCATTGGGCAGGTAAATCTCAGCCGTTGAGGGATGAGCGTTATAAGCATCAAATGCGGTCACAAATCGGCCTGCCAGGTAGCGGAACATGGGGAAACCCTCACTGGCAAGATCTATGGCGGCTGATGCCACTTGGCCAAAGGCCATGGTCCCGAACTGGGACAGAGACGTTATCCACGAGTCCGCGGCCGCAGGAGTCAGCGAGTTCATCACTCCTGGCACGAGTTTACCTCCGTGGTGTTTATTGAAGTAATCAACCGATGCTGCCTGCGGCCACACCCCTAGGCCATCTACTTCCACCACTTCTTTGCGGTCAGCCAAGTAAATGACAGTAGGAGCCACTCCCAAGAAACTACAGTCGTCCACGTGCACCACGTTCAACGCGATCCCCACCGCCACACCTGCGTCGATAGCGTTGCCGCCCTTCCTCAGTATGTCCAGCCCCGCCATGGCAGCGCTGGGGTGACTAGCTACCACCATGCCATTCGTGCCCTGCATCAGCGGGCGGAAACTGGTTAACGTGGTTCCTGGTACGGGCATCGGGGGTCCCTCCGAGTTATCATATTTCGTGTCGCAGATCTAAGATCAGAAATCTCCAACGATTTGGTGGGCACATTACCAGAACTTGTAAGCGCCAGAGAAGTTAGATGCCAAGCCGATGAATATTCAGAGCGTTCCGTCGCGGTCTCTGAGAACTTTCAACCCCTGTCCGAAAGTGGTGCGCTCGTTGTTCTAGGCGGCCGCAAGCATTTCAGCCTCTATCAGACCGTATCCGTCTCCTCTTCTCCCAAATAGCAAAATCAGCCGGTGCGGCCAGAAGACCTGTCGTACTGGGCTCAGATGAATCACGGGCATTTTAACAAGATCCCTGACCCAATGAATCAGCGAAGTTGGATTCGGTCTCTACCGGGAGTAAACTGAAGCCAACACTGATTGTGGCTGCAGCTCCGGATGATTGCGGCCAGAGACTTGGCGAACAGATAAAATTCGGAGGATGACAACCATGGACATGCCCAAAAGAATGAAATTTGGTTCTTTCCTTGGCCCGTTCCACCGCGTCGGCGAGAACCCTACTCTGGCCCTAGACCGCGACCTAGAGTTGATTGACTGGATGGACAGCTTGGGTTTTGATGAAGTCTGGGTTGGAGAGCACCATTCGGCCGGCTGGGAGATCATCGCGTCACCGGAGGTATTCATCGCCGCAGCCGCCCAACGGACCCGATACATCAAACTGGGCACCGGCGTCGTGTCCCTGCCCTATCACCACCCGCTCATGGTCGCCAATCGAATGGTCCAGCTTGACCACATGAGCCGTGGCCGCATCCTGTTTGGCGTAGGCCCCGGCGCCCTTCCGGGGGACGCCTACATGATGGGTATACCCCACGAGACCCAGCGCGAACGGATGGACGAATCCCTGACAACCATCATGCGACTCTTCACGGAGACCGAACCGATCTCCGTGAAGACTGACTGGTTCGAACTTAACGAGGGCATGCTCCAACTCCGGCCTTACCAGCAACCCCACATGCCAGTGGCAGTCGCATCTGTCCAGACACCAGCAGGAGTCACCCTTGCGGGAAAGCACGGGGCGGCTGTACTGACCATAACCGTGCCTCGAGACCCATCGGCCGGGCCATCGGACCTGAACGGACTCTGGTCTATCGCCGAGGAATCGGCTGCTGAACACGGCCAGCAAGTGAACCGACACGACTGGCGACTGGTGCTCCCGGTCCACATCTCCGAAACGAGGCAAGAGGCCCTCGACGATGTCCGCGTCGGCTCTGCCCAATTCCTCCGAGAATATTCAGAAGGCACAAACGGGCGGAAGGCCGTATTCGACGGCCCGATGGACAAGGTCGTCGACAATATGCGGGACTCCGGTTCCTGGATCGTAGGCTCGCCCGACGACTGCATCGAAGCCATCAACAAGCTTCAGGAACAGAGCGGCGGATTCGGCGGATTCTTGGTCCAGACAGTAGACTGGGCGCCCAGAGAAAAGGTGCTGCGCAGCTACGAACTGATGGCCCGCTACGTCATGCCTCAATTCCAAGGCACGGTTGCCAGCACCATCGCGTCAAACCAATGGGCCGCCGAGCGCAAAGACACTCTCGTGGACGGCCGAGCCCGAGCACTGGACCGGGCCAAACAGGCCTACGCTGACAGGAATAACTAGACGCAATCACGATCATGCAGAGGGCCCTCGTTGGAAGGCCCTCTATTTTCTGGGAGGAAAAATTATGCCCGTAGACAAAGAGGCGGAACTGGCCAGAGTAACCAACCTGCGTGGTTTCAGATACGGTCTACACGATTTCCTAGCGGAAGTTGCCCCCGACTTCCTGAAGGCGGTCAACGACACCGTGGAAACCCAGTATATCAACACTCAGATACTGGACCGAAAGACCAAGGAGATCGCCATAATAGTGGCCTGCATCTCCCAAGTAGACCTTGCTTCGCACCTGCAGATTCACATCCACGCGGCCGTACAGGCCGGCGCAACCGGCGAGGAGATACTCTCCGTTATAAACCTGGTCGGGGACTGGATCGGTCACGTAGCTCGAATCAGAGCATTAGAGGCCTGGCGGATCTACTTCAGACCTGACCTGCCAACTATAGACCGGGTGATCGAGTTGAGGGACACAGCCAAATAAACTCTGCGTACCAGTTAGATTCCTAGCAGTTTCTCCAAGTTCTTGAACAATATGGCCTCTTTCTCGTCATTAGTTAGACTTTCTAGACCTAGGAGCCAAGACACCGGCCAGTCGATGGCCATGTCAAAGGGCCAATCTGTACCAAATACCACTTGGTCGATACCCACACTGTCAATGAGATAACGCAGCGCTGGTTCACTGTGAGTCAGGCAGTCGTAGTAGAACTTGCCCAAGTAGGTGCTGGGTGGCTTCTGGATGTGCTCTCTGGCTTCTTGACGCACTTCCCAACCCCGATCCATGCGGCCTATGCCATAGCAAGTGTAACCGCCGCCGTGGCAAAGGCAAATCTTCAGATCAGGGCAGGCATCCATCACACCACCGAAAACCAGTGATGCAAAAGTTACCGCCCGGTCGGCTGGATTCCCGATGGTATTAGGCAAGTGGTAGCGGTTGGAGCGTTGATTTACAACTGTATCGCCGCCCTGGTGCACCAAGATAACCGCCCCGAGGCTCTCGACAACCTTCCAGAACGGCAAGAATTTCGTCTCATCAAAGGTCTCTCCGTTGACGTTGTCACCTATCATAGCTCCCTTGAGACCCAGCTTCATGCTGCGTTCCAGTTCAACGATAGCCGCTTTGACATCCTGCATAGGCAGTGTCGAGAACCCGGAGAACCGGTCCGGGTGGTCTTTAACCAATTCGGCCACGTAATCGTTGCACTCCTGTGTCATCAAGGTGACCGTTTTGGGATCGCCTTCATAGTTGTAGAAGTAAGCGTTGGTGGAAAGCACTTGAACATCTACTCCCAACGAGTTCATATCGGCCAAGCGTTCTTCCGGGGTCCAGGTGGTCTTGGGGTTGTTTCGGTGGATGCTCATGGCATCAATAGGCATTCCGTGCCAAATCTCGCCTTTCTTATTAGCCTCGACGAATCCCACAGGAGTGATGTGTGCGTGGATGTCTATGGTCCGCATTCGCGCTCCTTAGTCTTTGTTCCGGGCGAGTCACTTATCCTTGTTCCAGAAGGTTAGTATGGTGGTGTTCGCCGTTAGAACCGTTCTATCGGCAAGCGTTTCCCCACCCCAATGCTCCATTTTACAAGGAGGGGGAATATTTCTGGTTGGGCCCGTTAGACGCCAACCACCCGTACGCGGTGGTTATTGCTGTCAGCGACGAAGATGTTGCCGTAGCTATCGATGCCGCAGCCGTGAGGGCGGTCCATGGCGGCTTCTGAGGCAGGGCCACCATCGCCGTCTCCTCCCAACCGACCACCAGCGATGGTGGTGACGATTCCAGTACCAGTATCAATCAGGCGGATTGCGTGGTTCTCGGTATCCACCACGACCACATTATCCTGGGCGTCACAGCGTAAGGCCTTGGGAGAACCCCAAGTCGCCGTCAGAGCGGGGCCACCGTCGCCTTCGTAACCCCGTTCGCCGGTGCCGGCCACGGTACTCATGATTCCGCTGGTATCAATCTTGCGGACACCGTTCCCTTCCCGCTCTGCAACATAGGTGTTGCCCTTACTGTCCATGCAGACCGCTCTGGAACCCATGAAACTGGCCTCCACGGCGGGCTTGCCATCACCGGAGCGTTCTTTCTCGCCGTTACCTGCAAAAGTTGTGATAATGCCGCTGACCAGGTCCAACCTGCGAATGCGCTGGTCTTGAATATCCGCGATCAACAACCCGCCTTTTCCATCCAAGAAACAGTCGTTAGGCTCAACCATCATGGCTTGGTTGCCCGGACCGCCGTCGCCTCTGTACCCCACCTCTCCCGTGCCAGCAACGGTGGAGATAATCTTGGTGGAACCGTCCACCTTGCGCACCACGGCCGACAGTCGGTCGACGATATAAATATCGTTGTTGTCCCGGTCAACCTGCAAGGAATACGGCTCTCTCATGGTCGCCTGAGTGGCCGGCCCTCCGTCGCCACTGTTGCCTGCTTCTCCTGTCCCGGCCACCGTCGTTATGACACCAGTGGCCTTGTCGACCCGCCGTACAATATTGTTCCGAGATTCTGAATAATAGAGATTACCGTCTGAGTCGAAATCGCACATGAACGGCTCGGTGCATAGCGCCTTAAGTGCAAGGCCGCCGTCTCCGGCATAACCTGCTTCTCCTGTCCCTACATAAGTCTGAATCTTTCCCGTTTCGAATGGCATTGAGTTTTCTCTCCATTACTTGGTTGGCTACGGAAATCATCTTCAGTCCCCTCTACGGAAGGAGAAGTCGAAGTTCCTCTTTATCCCTCTTTAAGAGAGGGAAGGTTTGGAAGGATCTATGTGCTCTTGGTCTCCCGGTTATACCAGTCCAGAATCTCCTCTCCGGTCATGAACACGACATCGTCGTGCTGACAGATGTACTCAAATATCTGGTCGTAGTATTTGATGCGGTGGGCCGCGCCCGTGATATAGGGATGGGTGGAGACGCACATGATGCGGGCACTCTCTTCCCCTTCGCGGTATAAGGTGTCGAAGTGGTCCTTGGCCCGGTCGAATAGCTCTGGTGAACGGTGGTGCTGCACCAGGTATACGGGGATGTCATTCAGTTCCACTGTGTAAGGCACGGCCACCAAACTACCCGACTTAACCTTCATGGGATAGGGCTGGTCGTCGTTGCACCAGTCGGCCACGTACTCGATGCCTTCTTCGGCTAGGATGTCCGGAGTGTCGAATGTCTCAGCCAGTCCAGGACCCATCCAGCCTCTGGGGGCCTTTCCGGTGAACTCCTCAATCGTACTGATGGTCCTGCGTATGGCTTCCCGTTCGTCTGGCTCCTTGTTGATCACTCGTTGGATGTAACTGTGAGCCAGCATCTCCCACCCAGACTTAACACTCTCGGTCACGATCTGCGGGTAGCTGAAACACACCGATGCGTTCAAGCTCACTGTGGCCCGTATGCCATGGCTATCCAACACCTGCTTCATCCGCCAAAAGCCGACCCTCAGACCATAGTCGAACCACCCAAAGTTGGGAATGTCCGGAATAACCGACACTCCCTGCGGCGTAGGCAGCACCGTGCGGGCCATAGGCTCATTGATGTCCCATTCCTCTACATTGATGACCGGCCACACGGCCACACGGGCGCCGCCGGGAAGTTTCAAAGGCTTGCGGTCAAAAATGGGCGAAAAATCAGCCCTTGGGTTGGCCATAGATATTTACTCCTATTGGTCACGGCTAGGGCAGAATTTCCCTGATTGGCTTAAAGCTTGAGTGCCTTCAGGCCGATCTTCGCCAGGTCTTCGTCTTCTTCTGCGGCCAGGCCGCTCACTCCGATACCGCCCATGATAGAGCCGCTCTGTGGATGGAGGACGACCACCCCGCCTTGAACGGCAGCCAGCATCGGGTCTCCCATCTCAGCCACAGTTCGGCCCTGGCCGGCTAGTCGCTCTGCATAATCCTTGGAGTCCTGACCTGATAGGGCACAGGTGTAGGCTTTGCGAATGGCCATTCGCTTGGGGACTTCGCGGCAGCGGTCCATTCGCCCGTAAGCAATCATGCTACCTGTATCATCTACTATGGCAACGGCCAGTGGCCGATCCGGGTCTTTGTTGGCCTCGACGAATATGGCATTGATGGCGTCTTGTGCCTGGCTTAAACCCAGCATCGGCTTATCGTACATAAGAACCCCCCTGCAGAATGGTATGGGCCATTCTACCTGTGGGGGTAAACCACTGGCAAGAAAGCTATTGGTAAAACCCCATCGGTCGCACTTCCCAGAAGCCGGGCCGCTCCGGGATAGATCAGTTTAGAGGAACCAGCTTGATTGTGGCATGCAAAAACCTGCCTTTCTGGGATTCATTCCTTCGGCAGCAAGAAATTCATCCTAGATCAGGTCTCCGACGGTAAGCCAATAGAAAACGATATATGTGCCAGCGATGACCATGAGCCAGGGACCGACTGAATGGATGTAAGGCAACGCTTTGCGGAGCGCAACGACCATGGCAGTCTTGAAGAAGGCCATCCCTAAGGTCAAGGCGATGATCACGATCCCCATCCCCAGGGCGAAGAGCAGGAAGTCGCCGAATACCGATGATATGCTGCGTCCAGCCACACTGATTCCCACCACTGCCAAAAATATGGGGAGTGTGCAGCTCAATGAAGCGGTACCGTAGCTGATTCCAAAGATGAAGTAACCCTTCATTCCTACCTGAGCGGGGTTGCCCATATGACTAGCAGCCCTGGCCGCCACGCCAGTGTATAGCTTGCCACCGCCCACCATCCAGGCACCTACGATAGCAAGACCTATACCAATGACCAGGCCCAACCATTGCAGCAGGTAACCGATAAATCCGGCGCCGGCGGCGATTATTATCCCCACTAAACCGAAGAGAACTACGAACCCGGCAGTGACCGTTAGTCCAACCGCCAGTGCTCTAACAAAATGTTTGACCGGATTAATCGCTATCTGTTGGCCCGCTTCGTCTCCTAGATACATGCCCAAGTAGGCTGGGAGCATGGCGAAACCACAAGGGTTAACTGCGGATGCCATTCCCGCCGCCAGCGCGAATAGGGCGGATGCACTCACCAAGCCGCCCAACCAAGAACCTGAATCCCCAGACAGGCGTTCGACGAACAAGTTTACATCGTCTATACCGCTATCGTTGCCGATTACGATCGCCCCTATGAAGGCGGTCGCCAAGGCAACCGTGGCCACCGCCGCGGGCAACATGACGACTCCTCTGATATTTCTTTCGTCTCGGTTAATCACTCTGCTGATTGGTTGGAACATGTCCAGACGGAACTCCCAGTGCGAGGCCAATGGAATTCTTAGAATTAATGGCCGAGACCAAGTGACTTGTCCCTGGAAGGTCCCAAACCGTCCTCGGCGATATCTTGCGCCACGGACGAACAGAACGGTTATGACCGGGCTTTCACCATCACTCCGTCTAATGAAATGCCGTTAAATATCTGTGGGTGCATGGCTTCTGCCAAACTCTCTAGAACATCCACAACTCTCGGGCCATGACGAGTGGGAATGCGACCGTCAAATAAGAACACTTGGTCCATCTGGACCGCCGGCAATCCGCTCCAGCCTTCCAAGCCAGTCAACTTCCCTGAGGTTTCTTGCCGTACCCGTTCTGGATCGAAGGCGCACGGCATGACCATCAGATACTCTGGGGCATAATCAACTACCTCTTTCCACGTCAACTCCCGGGAACGGCCTCCCGCTTCCGCAAGTTGCTCATCCCCACCGGCGATCGCCACCAACTCGGGCACCCACTGGCCGGTGTTACGTAACGGATCAAGCCAGTCCAGGCACAAAACCCTCGGGTGGGCCTCTTGACAAGGCAATGCATCCACCACGGTCTGAATGCGTTCTTGTAGCGAGTCCGCAAGTTCCTCGCCTCTCTCGGGCACTTTGGCAACGGTCGCGATGTTGCGCACATTCTGAAGGATATCGACGACAAAGTTGGGGCGGATCGTCAGGATGTCAGGCTGGTAGTCCAAGACCTTTGCGACTGTCTCAAAGACAGACCCACTGTCTATAGCGCAAACCTCACAAATCTCCTGTGTGATGATTAAGTCAGGCTTCAATTCCTGTAGCAGGTCGCCGTCGATCCAATAGAGCGGGTTGCTGTTGGCTCTAGCCTGTCGCACAATGGCGTCAATCTCTTCGCTAGTCAAGTGGGTTATCTGCTGCACACTCTGGCTGACCACCGGCTTGACCCTGGCAATCTCCGGGTAGTCGCAGGCGTGGGACACGCCAACCAATTGGTCTCCCAATCCCAAGGCATAGACAATCTCAGTGGCGCTCGGTAACAACGAACAGATGCGCATACGACAAGTATAGATTGGCCCTCTCTGGTCAATCAAACTTTCACCCCATTTCTGGCTAAATTCCCCACGTGACATGCTAAAATTGCGGCGCGGTATCCAAACGGCCATTTCGAGGTCCCAGTGACAGCAAAGATACTGGACGGCAAAGCGCTGGCTGAAGATATTCGTGCTGAGGTTGCCGCAAGCGTCACCGAAATACAACTAAATCACGGTGTCACCCCTGGTCTGGCTGCCGTACTTGTAGGCGACGACCCAGCTTCAGCGATCTATGTGCGCAACAAACGCAGGGCCTGCGACGAGGTCGGCATGGTCAGCGACACCATCCTTCTGGCCGCCGACTCCACCACTGAAAAAGTATTAGAAACCGTAGCTGACCTGAACAAAGACCCCCGTTTCCACGGAATTTTGATCCAACTGCCTCTGCCGCCGCAGATCGATGAACTCGCCATCATAGAGTCGATAGATCCGGACAAAGACGTTGACGGGCTACACCCGTTCAATGTAGGTAAGCTGGTTCAGGGCAGGGCCGATTTCGTGCCTGGCACACCCGCAGGCATCCAGCAGATCCTGATGCGTAACGGCCACGACCCGGCAGGCGCAAACGTGGTGATATGCGGCAGGAGCGACATCGTCGGCAAACCCATGGCCCTGCTTCTGATGCAACGAGGCGACGGCGCCAACGCCACAGTCACCGTCTGCCACACGCGCACCAAGAACATGACAGAGATCACCCGTCACGCAGATATCCTAGTGACAGCCATCGGCCGTCCCAACGCAATTACAGCTGATATGGTGAAAGAAGGGGCGATTGTGATCGACGTCGGCATTAACCGGGTCGATGATGCCTCCCGTAAAAGCGGATACCGGTTGGACGGCGATGTGGACTTCGCAGAAGTCTCTAAGAAAGCCTCATCCATCACACCGGTGCCCGGTGGAGTTGGTCCTATGACCATTGCTATGCTGCTGGTCAATACACTGACCGCCACTCGCATCAGCATCCACGGACGAGGCAGCTAACGGCTGCAAGCCCTTCCATGCGTACTGTAGACTTCGATTACGACCTTCCCCCGGAACTGATCGCCCAAACTCCTATCGAGCCCCGAGACTCGTCCCGACTAATGGTTATGAACCGCAACACCGGGGCGTTAGAGCACAACCAATTCAGCAATATATCTGAGTACCTGCGGCCCGGCGATGTCATGGTCTTTAACCAAAGCCGAGTCATTCCTGCCCGGTTGTACGGACACAGGACCGACACCGGCAGTAGAGTCGAATTCCTACTGCTCCGTCGGAATGCCGACGGTACTTGGCAGTCCATGGCCAGGCCAGGCCGTAGGTTGCGCCCGGGTGTGGTAGTGGAGATCGAGCAAGCCGATGAAAATACCCCGTTCTTTCATAAAGGTGAAACCAAGGGGCGGTTTTCGGTAGAAATCACAGCCGCCCATGAAGACGGCCTGAAAACAGTCCGCCTCTCCAGCGAAGAAGGTATTGAAGCGTTCGGATACACACCGCTTCCCCCATACATAAAGAAAAGACTGGATGACGCCAACCGTTACCAAACAGTCTATGCCTACCAGCCAGGGAGCGTAGCGGCCCCAACGGCCGGACTTCATTTCACTGATGAACTACTGGATAAAGTCCGAAGCTTAGGTGTCGAGACGGTGTTCGTGACCCTGCACGTGGGCCTAGACACCTTCAAACCGGTGGATGAAGAAGACCCCACCGAGCACAAGATTCACACCGAGCACTATCAAATTGCCCCACAGGCCGCCAAAGCTCTAAACCGCGCCAAATCTGAGGGACGGCGCATCATCGCAGTAGGAACAACATCTGTACGGGTGCTGGAACAAGCAGCCCAAGACCTAGATCAATCAGGAAAGTCGGAACTTTCGGAAATCGAAAGTGAGGCTTCCCTATTTATCCTCCCTGGCCATACCTTTCGCATGGTCGACGCCATGATTACAAACTTCCACTTACCCAGATCCAGTCTGCTCATGCTCGTCTCAGCGTTCGTTGGAAACGGTACTTCAACCAACTTGGGACTCGATTCCATTAAAACTTCCTACCGAGAGGCAATAAAAAATCGATATAGATTCTACAGCTTCGGCGACGCGATGTTGATTGCCTGACCTACGTCACTCCACTTTCAGCCGCACTTCTCCCAGAGTATCGATCTCGAACCGTACGTCATCTCCTTTGTTAAGGAACTTGGTGCTTACGATGCTACCGGTCATAATAATCATGTCTTTCTTTAGACTTTTACCGCGGATGGCCAGGTTATTCGCCAGCCAAGCCAGCGCTTCCAGTGGGTGTCCCAGAACATCACCGCCCTTGCCTTCACCAGCCGGTTCTCCATTGATAGTCATGGCGCCCGTCGCCTCTACCAAGTCAATAGACGACCAGTCGATGACCGGTTCGCCCAACACGATGCCTGCGTTCCAAGCGTTATCGGCAGCCACACCTAGAAAGAAAAGGTCTGAGTAGTCGGCGTTCCGGTCTTCGATAATCTCAAAGGCCGGCATCAATGCAGATACCGCTCCGGCAACTCTCTGCCGGTCATAAGGAGCGGCTGAAGCGGGAAGGTCCTGATCCAACAACGCCGCAATCTCGCATTCAGCGCCCAAACGGACGTAGTCCGACCATTTGGTTGATGCAGGAGATCGGTGGACACCGCTAGCGAAGACTGCCCCTGAAGCAGGGTGGCCGAAGCCAACCATCTTCTGCATCACTGGAGTCGTAAGCGCCACTTTATAGCCGACGATAGATCCGCGCTCTGGAATAAGCAGCTCGTGGAACGCCTCTTGGATATCATATGCCTCGCTGATGTCGCGGGGGGAAATGTCCTCCGGGAGAGGCTCATACTGGGCCTTCGCTTGATGGGCCTCATGCAAGAATCTCGCCGCCCTCTGGACATTATCTTCGCCTACCATGCCATCCTCCATCTAAATGAATTCCGCCTGATATTACTCCCAGATTAGACCAACTGCAGCAATTGCAATATGTTCCCATCTGGGTCCTTGAACGTGGCCACCCAGCCGCCCCAGGTCTCCTGTTCTGGCTGACGTATGAACTCGACTCCAGCATGGGAAAGGCGCTTAACTTCGGCATGGATGTCTGTGACACCTAGGTGGGGCATGAACCTAAACGGGTCCTTTGAGCCACCAGATATTTCGCTATGGTGTCCGATGTTGAACCGGACTTCACCAAGCTCAAAGGAGATAAAATCGTCGTGGCGCGAATGCAGTGGGAGACGGAGCACATCGTAATAGAAACCGAACATGCGATCCAGCTCGTTAGTCCACAATGTTACCCCGATAACGCCCGTGACCATATCTCTCTCCTTGGTATCCGGCTGATAGTCCGTTAAAAAATAAGGCCGTCCCGACGAGTCGGGACGGCCTTATTTAATTTTATCTATACAGCTGACTAAACTTCGGAAAGTTCGCCCCGGCGCTTAGCTGCCGCACAGCGCGGGCACAGACCATAGAAGTCCACTCGTTGCCAGGCTACTTCAAAATCCGACTTGGCGGCGATTTGCTGACGCAGACCCACTACCACGCTTTCAACGTCATGGTTCGTCTCGGCGTCGATAACGTTCTCACACTCGATGCATACCAGGTTCACGTGCGGTTCCATGTTCGGTTCGTAGCGTGACATCTTTTGGAACGGGAGTTCTTGTATAAGACCGCTCTTCTGAAGGACTCCCAAAGTGGAATAAATCGTGGCCAGGGTCATGGACGGGAAATGCCCTTTGACCCTGTCATATATTTGTTGGACCGTGGGGTGGTCGGAGGAATTCAGGACCACCTCAGCGATTGCGAGGCGCTGCGGAGTGACTCGTACCGCCCACTCACGCATCCGCTCGACAAGCTGCTGCTGGGTTAACATTGACTCTCCTGGGTAACACGGACCTGGGAGGTCTCGCAGACCTCCTATAGTGAACTCGAGATTCCCCGGGTCCGCACCCGACGAATCCACCTCAACTATAACTGGATTCAGTCGTCCAGGCAACCCTATTTATTTGATTTCTCGACTATCTTTATTCCTATTCCTGGGGTAAGAGGGTTCGATTGTTACATTTATCACATATTGGAGACCGGCCGCCGTAGGCGTGCTTCGTAGTAGAATCATCAGATATAATACCGGTCTCGGAGAGATGGCTGAGCGGACGAAAGCGCTGGTCTCGAAAACCAGTATAGGGGCAACTCTATCGTGGGTTCGAATCCCACTCTCTCCGCCACGCATGGACTACCACTAAGGACTCTTCATAAGTGAGGAGCGTTCTTAACCAGCTATCAGGGCAGCGAAGCTGATTAGGTGAACAGGTCGAAAATATTCCCTAGTGCTCCGCTATCTGCACGGTAGATTTCAGTGTATTTACAGCGGGTACAGGTTACCGTAGTGAACTTACGACTTTGAACATCAAATATCTTTGACAAGAAGCCTCCGGTAGCCCTGAACTCGCTTGTTTCGTATTCACCGTTAGAGCACTTAGAGCATTTGAAGTTGGCAGCGGCCATTGTCCATATCTCCCGTATATCTGGCTATGATCCATACAGTTTAACAAGACGGTCGTTCCCATAAACTCAATTCAGACCAATGTTAACCCCGCGATAAAAAAACCGACTCCACGCACCGGGACGACGTTTGACCTGGCAGCCTCTTTCTAATGGCCTCACGAAGCTTGCCTGCGCACCTTGACCCTTAATACAATCCATTCCAATGGTACTGGTACTGCCTATTTGGCGTTCCAAAGAACGGTACGATAACGGGAGGCGGTAAGATGTCAGAGGAACTAGGTAGGATTCAACGACCCACAGCAAGTCAATACGATGGGCGGCGCAAACTAATGCTGGTGCCTTTGATATACGGGCCCCAAGCGGACGACCTCACAGGCGCAGAAGTCCTGAAAAATTACTGGGATCAGATGCAGACCCAGGTGAACGCTTTGGAGGGCGCTTTAGGTGGATTGCAGCACATCTATCACGAGAGCCTGACCGTCGGTGGACCAGAAGGGCTGGAACAGTTGGCTGGCGCAGACCAACGGAGCCATGCCTTTATATCCGGCAAGACCGAATCTGGCGCGGTATTGGAACCTACGGAAGACATGGATGTTTTGCTTGAGACCTTAGATCTGCAACGGTGCATGATGATCCCGTTGGCGAGCCCAAGCGTAGGTTCCCGGCTCCAAGAATGGCACGCCGACAGCAATCGACAACGTTACGAACACATCGCCAATCAGATTGACAGCACTCTGGGCGAGAACGAGGCAGGGTTGCTGCTAATCAGCGAACGTCACCAAGTCCAGTTCCCGGACGACGTGGAAGTCTTTTACGTATCACCGCCAGCCCTAGACGATTATCGCCGGTGGTTCCAAAACTGGATGGAGCAACAACAGTCAACTGCTGGTGCAATCAGAGACTCAGATACGGATGCCATCGAGGAAAGTGATCACCCAGGCAGCAGAGACGACGAGGACACCGAGAATACATAGCTGCGCCGGTTAGACCACTGCCACTGCCGTAATTTCAACCAGCTGCTCTGGCTGTCCTAGTATCTGGTGCATCGAGATGCCAGTTGCTGATGGGAAGCGCTCTCCAAAGTGCTTGCGCCGGACCTCGCCGACTTTCCTGTAGTCCATCATTCCGTTGGGAGCTACCCATTCAATGGTGTTAACAATGTCGTCCATGGAATATCCGCCCTCATCCATGATTCTGGCGATGTTACTATAGGCCTGCTCCGTTTGGGCCACGATGTCGTAGCCACCGACCGTGACCCCAGTGGCGTGGTTCATCGACGACTGACCCGATATCTGAAGCATCCGACCCTTTTTGACCCCTGCATTCTGGGTGAGAACGCTGTAGTTTTGCTCCCATTCGGGCACTCTAATCTCCTCTCTGATACCCCTCTTCACAGCTACAACCTCGGTCTCCACATGTCCGTCTGGACGTAACAGCCGGTTGACGGGAATGTGGGTGGACGCCGGGAAGCGGTCTCCGAAGAATCCACGCCTAACATCGGCGGTATTAGGGTACTGAAGCAGACATTGAGGGGAGATGTAGTCGAGGGTCTTGACCACGTCCTCGGGGCCGGCTCCAGCACCATCCAGCACTTGGCTGATTATCCCGTAGGTCAACTCCATCTGCCGGGCCGTATCCTGAGGATAGTTAGACTGGCCGTCAACGTCCTCACTGCCCACAAAGCCCGAGGTCCAGACCATGTCCTCCACCTCAACTCCAGGCACGTAGGTGAGCTGACCATAGCGGCCCCAGCCGGGATTAATCGGTCTCTTCTCTCCCTTCATTGCCACCATGCTGACCTCAATGAGAGCGTCGGGCCGCAAGAGACGTTCCACACAGATGCCGGTAGCCCCCAACGGCGTACCGTTCAGGTATTCCTGGCGGATAACGCCGGTCTGTCGATATAAGGGGAGGGCTGTGGCGTCAATGTAGTCCACAGTCTGCACCACGTTCTCAAATCCCATTCCCGCGGCTTCCAATACAACCGCCAACTTCTCGTATATCACCCTGGTCTGGTCCAGCAGGTCTCCCTTGCAGACCACCCGCCCCTGCGCTGAATCATACTCGCTGGCGGTCTGGCCAGAAAGATACAAGATTCCAGAGTTCTCGGCTCCCATGCAAAATGTGTACCGGTTCAGATCAAGCCAGGGGAACTTAGCCGGATCAACTTCGATGATGTTCTTGCTCATGCTATCTCCAATGGCTGTTAGCTGATCACTCCACTATCCAACAAGCGCGTATATTCGTCGTCGGGAACCTGAAGAAGTTCCTGAATCACCTTCTGGTTATGCTCCCCCAAGAGAGGTGCGGCCCGGGCGATACCTGGTTGACCACCGTCCACTGCCCAAGGGAACGCTCCCAGAGGACGGGGGCCGACCTCAGGGTGATCTGGTGATTGTACGAACCCTCTCGCAACCATGTGTGGGTCGACCAACACCTGGGCCGAATCCAATACTGGCCCGGCCGGCACTCCGGCCTTTTGGAGACGGCCTACAACGTCGTGCACGTGGAGCCCAGATGTCCAATCCTGGATCAGAGGCTCCAGATCACCTTGGTGAGACAAACGGGCTTCAGGATTGGCGAACCTGGTGTCTGAAACCCATCTCGGGTTCCCCGAAACTTGGGCCAGGGCTTTAAACTGAGCATCGTTTTCCACCGAAATCGCCACCCAGTTTTCAACCCCTAGGCAACGGAACACGTTATGGGGCGCCTTGTTCTTGTGGCGGTTGCCTACCCGCTTCGGCTCCGTACCGTCCAGTGTGTATTCCATCACCGCCTCAGGTATCAGAGTGCCCAAGGCTTCGGTCATGGCCACCTCGATATGCTGCCCTTGTCCGGTATTGGCCCGGTGATAAATAGCTTCCAACAAAGAGAGTATGCAATAACAACCACTGAATGCATCAGGGAACAGTCCGCCCATGATCCGGGGATGGGAACCTTTATGCCCGGTCACTGACGCCAAGCCACTAAACAGGTTTATGACGCTATGAAAACCAACCAGATCTTTCATGGGCCCGGTGCGTCCGAAAGCCCCCAATGACAAGTAGATAACGTCTGGCCTTAGACGTTTCACGTCTTCGTAGCCCAGGCCCATGCGTTGCATGGTGCCACTGGAGTAATTCTCAACGACAACATCGCTCACCGAGATGATCTGCTTAGCCAGCGCCACGCCTTTCGGGTCTCGCAGGTTCAGAGTGCAGCTCATCTTGCTGGAGTTGACCATATTGAAGCCACCGCTACGGTTGACTCCAGGTTCATTCGCGGCGAATGGCGGCCAAATGCGAGTGGTGAGGCGCTCTTGGGTCTCGATCAAAATCACTTCAGCGCCCAGCCAGGCCAACATCTGGGCGGTATAAGGGACGGCAATGATCTGCCCGAAGTCGGCTATCCGGATTCCTTCCAGTGGCAGCACGGTCATACGCCGGTCTGCTCCAGCTGTTCAGCTGAATACCCCAACCATTCCTCCAAGACCTTTGAGGTGTGCTCGCCTAGTTTAGGGGCCGACCTGAATAGCTGCCAGGGCGTGCGTTCCATGCGAACCGGATAGCTAGGGAGATTGAACTTCTCTCCACCCGGGCCTTCCATATCTCTCATGAACCCGCGTTCGATCACGTGAGGCGAGTCCACCATCTGTCCCACGGTATAAGCAGGGAAGCAGGGGATGCCTCGATCCTGGGCCAGCTGCGCGATCTCTGCGCCGGTGTGGGCCATGGTCCATTCCAGAAGCAGTGGTTCCAATGCGTCCCAGTTTCGAGCACGCTCTACCCCCGATGAAAACACTTCTAGTTGCGCCCAGTCCGGGTTGTCAGCCAGGTCCATTAGGTTCCGCCAGTGGGCTTCCATCACCGCCATAACCACCACATAGCCGTCCTTGCAAGGCAGGTAGGCATTCGGCATAACTCCAAATATCTCTGGTCGTCGGGCCTTAGCTTCGTGATATGAGGCGTGGGCCAGTTCGAAAGGCATAACCGCCGCAACTGTTTCCTGGATACTGAGATCGATCTCACATCCGACACCCTGAATCTTCCGAGACAGCAATGCTGCAACACTGGCGACTGCACCTTGGACCCCTGCCAGGTAGCCTGCCATATCGGTGTTGGAACGGAGCGGCGGCTCCAGGTCAGGATCTCCCACCATGTCCGGTATGCCGGGAGTGGCGTAAGCCATGCCCCCAGCGCTGATGGCGATCAGATCATCACCCAGATAGGAACTGTTGGGCCCGGCAAGCCCAAACGGAGTGATGCTCGTAACTATCAATCCTTGATTGGTCTCTGCAAGTCTCTCTCGGCGCAGACCCAGCCGCTCTATCTTTGAACTGTTCTCGCCTACTACCAGGAAATCTGCAGCGGCCACCAAGTCCTGAAATACCGCCCACCCTCCTTGCGCCTCTATGTCTAGAGACACTCCTCGCTTGTTTGAATTAAGATAGAGGAACATTCCGCTCCACTCCGGATCGGGATACCCACCGGGGAAGGGGCCACTCCGGCGGTAGCGGTCACCATCCAAAGGCTCAACCTTCACTACATCAGCACCGGCATCGCCCATTAAACGGGCGCAGAATGAGCCTGCCACTTGGTCGCTAAGCTCTACAACTTTAAGCCCGGAGAGAGCACCTTGCTGGAGCATGCTGCTAGTTACCTGGCTGCAATTGGAACCGGACCAAAGCGTTGGCCGCATCCACCACTTTTTCGCCCCGTTGGTTCTCAATCCAGAGGTCGCATTCCACCATTCCCCCCTCGTCGGTAGATTCGACTCCCGTGACTACACCGTGGCAGGTCAGTGAATCGCCAGGATAAGCCATGACCCGGTTGCGGAAAGCAAGCTTTCGGAGGAATGCTCCAACGCCGGCCCAGTCTTGCACGTGCTGGGTCAAGAACCCGCCCATCATCTGACCATCTACGAATGGCGCTTCAAACCCAGATTCTCTGGCATAGTCGGCATCGTAATGTAGGCGAATGAAATCCCAGGTAGCTGCACCGTAGGCCATCATACGGGCCATTCCAATCTCTTTGACCAAAGGCGTGATTTCGTCGCCGATCTGGATATCCTCGAACCTCCTGGTTTGAGTAACCAAGCTAGGCTTCCGGCCGATAGAACATGGTCTCGGTATTCC
>Ga0209034_10000319_pt1 | contig 24099 bp, 20 predicted proteins | sample MarorgKNORR_S2LV_2_FD_188219 | JGI IMG/M metagenome (GOLD analysis project Ga0209034, IMG submission 188219) | Marine microbial communities from the Southern Atlantic Ocean, analyzing organic carbon cycling - 250m_A/KNORR_S2/LV (SPAdes) (version 2) | ecosystem: Environmental > Aquatic > Marine... | reverse complement strand
ATGGAAGATTGCTGATTTTCTTTGCGGATTCAGTTCCTACAGCCTCTTCTTTCTCAAGCCCTCTTCTTGATATTAATTTCAGTAAGAATTCGATTAAACGCTCAATTCTCATGCACCTAAATCAGGCCGATTTGATGGATTTAGCAGGACCGAGTGGGTCTGAATTGGCTAGAGATATTGGGATATCACCCCAAGTCCTCTCCTACCATGTCCGTTCGCTAATTGACTGGGAGATGGTCGAGAGAAGGCGCTTCGGATTGAAGGTCTCTCTCTCGATTACAGAGTTGGGTATCGAAGCCCTAACAGGAATTGATATCTGAGCTGATTTGTAATGAAGAATAGATACATAGTCACCATATAGAATGAATCAGTCGATTACATATGGCGAAAAACAAGTATCGTTCCCAACTCGCAACTACTGCTCTAATTGGGATACTTGTAATCAGTGTTCTTGGAACGGTATCTACACCAACCTTGGCTGAAGAAAATATTTTTCAAAAAGAAACATACATTTCACAATTTGGTCCTGGTTTTATCGAAACCGAAATAGCTTCTTCACAAGATAACTTGGATGTCCCTCGGGATCTAGAATTTCATCCTAATTCCTCACGACAAAACGAACTTTGGGTTGTAAACCGAGCAACAGATAGCGTCACGATTATTCATAATGCAGGCCAATCAAATCAAGTCACTGAATACAGGAAAGATTCCAATGCTAACCACTTCATGGAGGAGGTAAGCGCGATTGCGTTTGGAGAATACCATGAGGAATTTGATTACCAATTTGCAACCGCACAAGAATCTAGGAACACCTACGATGGTCAGGCAAATCCAAATGATTTCATGGGCCCCGCTCTTTGGCCGTCTTCGCTAAGTCATTTTGCAGAAGAGAATCAGGAACAAGGTGGTTTGTTGGGAAGCCATATCGATATGTTACATGAAAGTCCTCAAGGAATGGGGATAGCTCACGACTCAGACAATGCGTACTGGTACAACGATGGCTATTATGGGGAATTAGTACACTACGATTTTCAACAAGATCATGACACTGGAGAAGACGATCACTCAGATGGAATTGTAACAAGATACATCGAAATTTCACTCACTAGGAATCCCGGTGTGCCAGGTCATTTGGATATGAATAAAGGAACTGGAATGTTGTATGTTGCAGATACCGGTGGGGGGAGAGTTCTGTGGGTAAACACACAAGATCCAAATGTTACAATTAGCGACATAAGAGGTGCAGAAAGTCAAATGGAGCCTCTCGATGGCTATAATCGAGCGACAAGTGTAGATTGGGGAATTTTAGCATCCGGTCTGTCATCTCCGTCAGGAATAAAATTACATCAAGGAGTCTTGTTTGTTTCACAAAACGGTAATGGAAAAATTACAGGTTTCAATCTAAACGAAGATGGAAAAAATTTCACAGACTCCAGAACTGTGAACACAAATGCTGGTTCAATCATGGGGCTTGAGATTGGTCCCGAAGGAAAACTGTGGTATGTTGATTCGGAGAAAAATCGTGTAATCAGATTGGACACATACCAAGACACAGATTTTGATGAGGTTAGAGATAGTATCGATGTTTACCCAACCAACAGTCTTCTGTGGTCTGACATGGATGGGGATGGATTTGCGGATCAAAAAGGCTCGGAACTATCGGATGACTGTCCAGAAATAGCAGGCTCCTCAACATTAGGATTTCGAGGATGTTTAGATTCAGATGCTGACAGTTGGGCGGATTCAGCAGATGATTTCCCGACAGATGAAACACAGTGGTTAGATTCAGACAATGATGGTTTTGGAGACAATTCTATTGGAGTAAATCCAGATAGTTGCCCATTCGAAGAGGGTTATTCTGAATTCGATAGAATGGGTTGTGCTGATGCAGATGAAGATGGATATTCAGATCCATCGATAAATTGGACTGTAGAGGATGGAGCGGATGCCTTTCCTATCCAAGATACTCAGTGGAAGGATTCGGATTTGGATGGTTTTGGAGATAATCCATCACCGGCTTACTTACCAGATGATTGTCCGATAGTAGCAGGTTCTAGCACAGAAGATCGTTATGGTTGTGAAGATAGAGACAACGACGGGTGGTCAGATGCTGGTGACGCATTTCAAGAAGATTCCACTCAATGGTTAGATAGTGACTTAGATGGTTTTGGAGATAATCTATTTCCAGCATCTATGCCCGATGATTGTCCGAACCTTTGGGGTAACTCTACAATTTCTTTCCTAGGATGTCCCGATTCAGATGGTGATGGATGGTCTGATTTAGAAGATTCACATCCATTTTCTGAACTGCTTTGGTCAGATAGAGACAAAGACGGATTCGGGGACCAAACTGGAACAGACTTGTCTGACGATTGCCCAGATATCTATGGTAGCTCTACTCAAGACAGAAAAGGCTGCGTCGATTCAGATTTAGACGGTTGGTCTGATGAAGGTGATTACTATCCTCTCGATTCCAGTAAACACTCCCGGTCATTACTTCCAATTGCCTTGATTTTTGCAATGATTATTTTCACAGCAACTGTCGTATTTAGAATAATTTCAAAAAGAAGTTGAGTAAGTTTCCTCATTGTGTCTGAATTAGTTTTATTCTGTTTGAAACCTCTAGGGCTAAATCCCAGTAAGCCTTACTCCCTGGATTTGACTTGTTTGGTTTTTGGCCAATGACAATTGGTGCACCATCGAGCGGAGCCTCAGCGATGGCGACAAGCCTTGGTATCTCTGATTCGAAAAGTCGGTCGCCGAAGTGCTTGCGAGCCTGCTCGGCGACGGTCTCGGACAAGCGACTCCGCTGAACCATGGTCAGAGCGATTCCAAAGAGTCGCAGACCTGGATTAACCGCTGACTGAACATCACGTACAGTATTCATCAGCTGGCTCATATTCTCTAGAGCGTAGAACTCGGCCTGCACGGGAATCATCACCCATTGTGCAGCCGCTAGGGCATTCACCGTAAGTAACCCAAGAGAAGCCGGCGTATCGATAATCACCACGTCAAAATGACCGATTGCACCTTGCATCGCATTTCGCAAACGATTCTCTCGACCAATTCGTGTTGCCAAATCAATCTCGATACCCGCGAGGTCGAGGTCGGCTGGTAGTAACCAGAGATTTTCCACTGCTAGCCCTTTCGGCGGTCCGCGTTTTCGCTCAGGATTCTGCCGCCGATTAGCCTCTTTCATCGACTCAGTCAATGCTTCAGGGCCGATCAAACAATCAGCAAAACGGACGCTCGGGCCGTCGATTCCAGCCTTGAACAAATCATTCATCGTCGACCCGAGTTTCTTCTTGTCGATTCCAAAAGTCGTCGCGATATTTCCCTTTGGATCAAGATCAATCAATAGCACTCGCCGTCCAGCAATACCAAATTCTTCATTCCCAACTGCGAGCGCAGAAGCCAAATTCACAGCAGTTGTCGTCTTGCCACAACCACCTTTGTGATTTGTGACCGCTATCACAACTGGACCGATGAGATCACCAATCCTGCTCGAACGCTGGCGGCGTATCGTGCTGTCGGAGGTGGATGAATGGCCGTCTCTATCCGAAGATGACCAGTATTCGGATTGATTCTAGTCGTTAGATCCGAACCTACTAGCGATATTCAGACAGATCGCAACGCACGGACCAATCAGAATTGCGAATATAATTGTGCCAATCCAAAATGTTCCTCCCATCGCCCAACCAATCGCTAGTACACTAATTTCAACTCCTCCGCGAACCCGACCAATCGAGATTCCTGTGACTTTATTCAGTCCAGTCATTGTTCCATCTCGTGGACCTGGGCCTAGATTTGCTGTCAGATACAACCCGCTACCAATGCCGACTAGAATAACTCCAATTACAACCTGTAAGAGTTGCATAATCAAATCATCAGGGGTATGTAATTCAGGGAGCAATACCTCTATTGTTGCTGCAATTAGAATTGCGTTAAGGACGGTTCCAATACCTGGTTTTTCCTTTAGTGGAATCCAAAATAAGAGCACGAGTACGCTAACTAAGAAAGTTGCTTTTCCAATTGTCCAGTCTAGATTAACTGCAATTCCTTCGGCTAATACTGTCCAAGGAGTGTTGCCTATTCCTGCAGCGATAATTATCGCATCTCCTGCACCGAATACAATCAATCCGATGATTAGGATGAATAGAGTCGAAAATCTTGGTTTTACAGTCCAAGCATCTTCGGCGCTCCACCAAGTCGTTGGGACGTTCTTCGCCGGACGAAGAAACTCCATGAGGCCCATCTGACGAAGCGAAGCCTCAGGAGTTCATAATCACAGGCGACGATTTGTCGATTACTGGATTACAGGAACTGGGACTTCAGAGAGAATCTTCCTCATAATGTGCTGACCAGTAACACCGCGAATCTTTGACTCAGGCTTGAGAAGGATTCTGTGACTGACCACCTGAAGTGCGACGGCCTTGATATCGTCTGGAATAACGTAGTCGCGACCATCGATTGCTGCGCTTGCACGAGCGGTCTTGAACAGGGATTGGCTAGCACGAGGTGATGCTCCGGTAATTACGCGGTGATCTTCACGAGTGCGGTGAACTAATTCTACGATGTAGGAAAGAATAGCAGTGTCGACGTGAACAGTCTCTAGCGCCTTCTGCATTGCAACCACCTTCTTTGGAGAAGTGATCTTCTCGATATCGTAGTCGTCCTTTCCTCGGAGCTTCCTTCGCTGTAGGATGGACTTCTCCTCTTGGCGGTCCGGGTAACCCATTGACATCTTCATCATGAATCGGTCCATTTGCGCCTCGGGCAGTGGGTAAGTTCCCTCTTGCTCGATTGGGTTTTGAGTTGCCATTGTGATGAAAGGTGCTGGGAGTTTGTGGGTAATACCCTCAATTGTAACTTGCTTCTCTTCCATTGCCTCTAGAAGAGCCGCCTGCGTCTTTGGCGGAGCACGGTTAATCTCGTCAGCGAGAAGCACATTGGTGAATAGAGGACCAGGTCGGAGCTTGAATTCGCCCGCTTGTTGGTCATACATGTATGTCCCCATGATATCTGCGGGCAACAGGTCCGGGGTGAATTGAACACGCTTGAATTTGCATCCGAGCGAGGTAGCGAATGTGTTAGCCATTAGCGTCTTGGCAAGGCCCGGGAAATCTTCGATTAGCATGTTTGCATTTGAGAGAATTCCAATTGTCACACGGCGCAGATTCTCCTGCTTTCCGATGATGACCTTCGCTACCTCTCCCATGAGGCCGTTGGATATCTGCGACACAGTCTGGATGAGTTCGCGTGACTTGGGGTCACTCGCGGCCATAGTCATACAACTCGGGCCTCTCATTTTCATACTAAAGCATTCGCCGCTTCTGAACGGCTCGCGCATCGAACACTAATCTTTCACCCGTGTAGTTCATTTCCATCTTCTCGATCACTTCAAACACTTACTTTTCCCCTCATAATCGAGGTACTGTGTTCGATTAGGGTGCAGAAAGGGTACGTTGCTCAGCGACCCCAGAAGTGACTGTCCTTTCTATGGATTAGAGTGAGTTCTTCGAGGACTTCTTGCTCGGCGGCTGAGAGGTCCATCTTTCGGAGTTTCTTTGCGTGAGATTCGGGGATGTCAACGAGTAGGACATCATCTTCTTCGATTTGCCTTCCGACGGTAACACCGTCGATGGCCACAGCAACCTCAGCTCCTTGTTTCGCCTCCTTCATAGATTCTTGACCTGAACGGATTGACTTGATCTGCCCAATTCGCTCGCCATTCTTCAGCAAGCGCTGTCCGACGTGTATTCGTCCTGCGAGAATACGCACACCCACAACTGCAGGCTTGGAAATTCGGAAAGTGTGGTCCGGCAATAGAAGAATTCGTCCAGGATAAACAACCTTCTCGCGGCTGGCTTCTTCCAATTCGCGAGTGCGATCTTCTACCCATTCCTCACGCTCCTCGAGGATGCGGTAGATGATATCGGAGCCGAGATATTTCACCCCGTTCTCTGAGTTTTCTATCTCCTCCAAAGCATCTGGTAGAATATCGGTTGAGAAAGCCATGATGATTCTGTGCAGAGGGTCCGCCGCATTCTCCGCACTACGCACATCGCGGCGATTCACCTTGCCAATAGTAGCATGACGAATAGGCACATCCAGTTCACCTAATTCCTTAGCTAAGGCCTCCAATCCACCAACTGTGTCGGCCTTGATGATAACTCCCTCTTCAGCCAGTTCAACAGAAATATCAGCCTCAGCATTCGCAAGCGACATAGCAGCCACCCTCTCTTCATCAGTAGTCACAACACGCATGGTTGTTCCAGCCAGAACTCCATCCATATCAGGCGCAGAAATCTTCAGTCCAGCCGCAGCGAAAGCAGCTTCAGAGGAATCCCATCGATTTCCAGCATCGCGCATTTCGGACATCCCGCGAGGGGAGAACATGCCACGAACCCGAGTGGAGATACCACCCTCTTCAGTCGTCAGAATAATCTCGTCACCCTTCTTGACCGAGCCACGATAGAGAATTACATCGAGAGTCTTGCCTAAGCCCCGCTCTTCCTTCATCTCGAGAACGGTGCCCTCGCCCGCTCCCTCAATATCGGTCAACTGCTCGACTAAGTAGCGCTCGGCCATACCAATTACAACGGCCAGCAAGTCCTGGATTCCCTCGCCCTCACGAGCAGAAATCGGCACCAGTGCAATCTCCTTGGTGAAATCCTTGATTCGGTCATATCGCTCGATATTGAATCCATGCTCAGCAAATTGCCCAACCAAATCCCAGTAACGCTGGTCAAAATAACCCAGAGTATCGCCGGTTTGTTCACGCATTGCCAGAGTCATAGGGCGGTCTCGCTCAGCCCGCCAACCATGAAGTCGGTCAACCTTGTTTGCAGCAATAACGAACGGCGTCTTAGCCGCCTTCAAAATTCGAATAGATTCGATAGTTTGAGGTCGCACACCCTCCATGATGTCAATCATCAGGATGGCAACATCCGCAAGAGAACCCCCCCGCGCTCGCAGGGTTGAGAACGAGTGGTGCCCAGGTGTATCGATGAACAAAAGCCCAGGTGAATCAAACGAATTCCCACCAAGAAGCGGACCACAAAGTTCGTTCAGTAAATCTGCGGGAACTTCAGTAGCGCCGATATGCTGGGTTATGCCACCAGCCTCACGATCCATCACGCTTGCTTGACGACCAGATCCCAATCCACGAATATGGTCGAGAAGTGAGGTCTTACCGTGATCTACGTGTCCTAAAACAGAGACAATTGGTTGGCGGCGTCCAGACATTTCAAACACCTCATGCTCAATCCTCTGTCAAGTTGTAGTTTCACTCGTAAATTTGGCTCTCAGCGTCACGAGACCACTCGACGACGCCATCTGGGAACCATAGTCCCAATTCGAAGGCAGCGGTATCTTCACCATCTGAGCCGTGGATTATGTTGTGACCGATGTCCATTGCGAAATCTCCGCGAATTGTGCCGGGAGCAGCCTCGCGGCCGTTAGTTGGCCCGATGATGTTTCGAGCCACTGAAATTGCCTCAACACCCGTCCAAGCCATAGCCACAACAGGTCCGGACGTGATGAATTCGATTAGACCGGGGTAAAATGGACGCTCGGAGTGAACTGCGTAGTGCTTCTCAGCTAGTTCCATCGAAGGGGTAAGCTGGCGCAGGCCAACGAGGCGCAGTCCCTTGGTTTCGAAGCGCTGGATGATGTTGCCAACTAGGCCTCGTTGCACTCCATCAGGCTTCACCATAATGAATGTCGTCTGCATTCCCATGGTGCGGGCGACCCGGCACCCCCTTTTCAATCAAACTCGTTTTGACAAATGAGACGGATAATCGTGTAAGTCAAGAGGGGTATTTGTCTCCGGCGAAACAATGGCCGAGGATTGCTGCGACCACGACCATGGCCCAGAGGGCCATGTGCACGTGAAGGGCGCAGCCTCTGAAACCGCCGTTCTTGAGGCCGAACTTATCCTCGAAGATGACTCTCCAGCGATTCCGAAAAGCGAAATCCCTCCAGTTGGTGAACTAATTGGAGAATTCCTAGAGTCGCGAGGCTACAACCGGCGCCGTCTAGCTTTGGCAGCCGGCGCATTTGCAGTTGTTGGAATTCTAATGGTGGTAATTCTTCAATCCGTAATCTTCGATGAGATTGTAGACGATATCAAGCAAGATCTTGGAATCTACGAACGAGTTCCTGTTTGGGAGCGAGGTGAGTGGCCATACGTCACAGACTTACCTCACTCATACGTCATGGAGTTCGGCCCCTATTCTATCCTCGAAACCGAAAACGAATGGAATTCTACACACCACTTCGTCGAATTCACCCTACCAATGACTGAAGGTGGGTCTGCACCAAATGGCAAGGTAAGCCTCGGATTATGGCTACCCGACGTCCCAGAGGGCACCCAAGTACCAGTAATCGCTGAATTCGGGCCATATTTCGATGAGACATCAGTTCAGACAGGTCCTGTTGAACAGCCCGGTACTTGGCTTGGTGGCATGATCATCGATCAAATCCTACCACACGGCTTTGCTTTCGCGCAAGTATCGGTCATGGGAACCGGCCGCTCAAATCACTGCATGGACCTGATGGGCAACGCAGAACAACTCGGTGTTGATGCTGCGGTAACTTGGCTTGGAACTCAAGATTGGTCGAATGGTCGAGTCGCCATGATCGGTAAGTCATACGATGGCTCGACACCCTGGCAGGCAGCGACATTCGGCAATGAGCACCTTGCAACAATCGTTCCAATCTCGGGGCTCATTGGTGTCATGGAATTGATGTGGAAGAATGGTTCTTCCGAAGCTCGAGCACCATTCATGCACAACGGTGTTTACGGATCCTACGGAATCGACGGAGACACAGAAGACATCGGCAATATGTGCCCCGACTACATCATCGGTCCCGGCACCGGAGTAGGTGCCTGGATGTGGGGTGGAGAAGCCGCTGGCACTTACTGGAAGGAACGCTACTTCCTAGACCGTGTACTGGCTAATTACGAAGGTTCAGTCTACCTCATTCAGGGAATGCACGACTGGAATGTAGACCCTCACATGGCAGTTCCAGTGATTAATCAACTGAAGGATGCTGGAATTGATGCGAAGGGCTTGTTCGGTCAGTGGGACCACGATTATCCTGACCGACCGGATTACCACTTCGACCGCTCTGGCGAAGGGCGTGGGCGTGAAGGATATCCTCAGATGACGCGTTTCGATTGGATGCAGGACTTGCTCGAATGGTTCGACTTCTACCTGCTTGACGAAGGTGAGCAACCTGGGCTCTGGATTGAGATTCAGACCAATCAGGGACAGTGGAGGTTGGAGGACCGTTATCCACCAGAGGGGATGACTACACTTGCTCTTGACTTAGGAGGGGCGCTCTCGAACGTCGCTGGAACCACGACTATTCTGCCTACTGGCTCGACCGGTCCTGTGTACGAGACTGCGCCTCTAGAGGAGGATATCTGGATTGCTGGCTTGCCTCGATTGCATGTTGATGTAACTACTGCCACCATAGGGGGGCAGATCTACGCAGTGTTGGAGGATTGTAATGAGAATGGCTCATGCATCCACATTGGTCATGCGATCATGGACTTGCGTTACCACGAAGGTGGTACCGAGGAGCAGACTTGGTTACCTCTGTTTGAGACTATCAACGCTAAGATGGAATTCTTCACGATGGATGTACAGGTTGCCGCTGGTCATACGCTGCGGCTGAGCCTCGCTAGCACCGGCGAGGATTACCTTCCTGCCTCGACGAGTTCTGTTGTGACGATTCAGGAAGGAGCCAGCTCAAACCTATTGCTTGACTTGATTGATCCGTCCGACAAACTCCTCTTCGACCCTCCAACCTGCACGCATAATGCATGCACCGACTGGACAAATTCGACCTCTTGAGTACTTGTTCATCGTCGAATCCGGGCGAATCTTCAAGGGATGACGGACTCATCAAGGATTGATGTTAGAAGGGAATGTGAACGAGTACCGTCAAGCCAACCAAGAGAATAAATCGGTCAATCCGATTGCCGCAGCTGCCGGTGCAGCCTGCTTCATCCTAGCCTTGCCGGCTGCAATAATCGGCTTGCTTGAACTTGTGGATGTATTGGAATGGGGCGATATCGGAATGACCCTCGATTCCATCATTTACACAGGCACGACATTGGCGATCCTAATTGGAAGCGGCCTTTCCCTCACAGGTGCTTTGAATGATACAATGAAAATGGGACTTGGTGGGACTCTGATAGCAGTTTCTTTCCTCGACCTGATTCGACGAATTTCATCCATCAATGAACAACTTGGGTGGTATGGCGATAATTTCTTCCAAGCGATTCAATGGGGGTGGGTTCACGAGCAAATGGAACTCTCATTCCTCGGTATGCTGATTGGTATTTTCATTATGACACGGTGAACTGGTCAAGAGATGTTGTTGAGGCCCCTTTCTAGGTCTGCGATGATGTCTGCGGCCTCCTCAATTCCGATCGAAAGGCGAACCATCCCTGGTGTGATTCCAGACTTTGCTTTGTCCTCATCCGACACCAATCGATGTGTCATCGACGCTGGATGCTGAACCAAGGTGTCGACATTACCCAAGCTAACTCCTAAACCACACATTCTCAAACCATCCATGAATTGCCCCGCTCCCTCATAACTGCCGATTTCGATGGAGATCATCGCCCCGAAATCGTCCATCTGACGAGCCGCCACCTCGTGTCCTTGATGACTCTCTAAACCCGGCCAGAAGGTCATCTTGACCTTCGGATGTGCATCTAGGAATTCAGCAACTGCCCGCGCATTGGCGCAGTGCTGGCGCATCCGAATTGATAGTGTCTTGAGTCCGATATTGGTCAACCAACAATCGAACGGGCTCGGTACTGCTGCTCCCAAATATCGTTGCTTCATCCACGGACCTTCTTCGATCCACTGTCTGTCAGCACTGACTACAACTCCACCGATGACTGTTCCATGGCCGTTGATGTACTTCGTAGTGCTGTGAACCACAGCATCCGCTCCGAATGAAAGTGGTCGCTGTAGTGCTGGTGAGGCGAATGTATTGTCGACGACGACCTTGGCTCCGTGTGCGTGGGCGATTTCGACAGTTCGCGCAATATCGATGATGGTCATCGTCGGGTTCGCAGGGCTCTCGAGATAAACTGCCTTGGTATTCGGGTGCTTGGCTAACTCAGCCTCTAATCCTGCCGGCTCAAGACGTGGAACACGTGAGTGGGTGATGTCGATTTTTGGGAAGTCATCACTCAACAAATGATCGGTCGAGCCGTACAAAACCTGCTGCGTGATGATATGGTCGCCGGCCTGACAAATGCTGAGTAGTGCGGCGTTAATCGCGGCCATTCCGGATCCGAAAAGAATGGCCGAGACCTCATCCGCATTATCCATGCCATAGCCCTCGAGCGCTGAGATTTTCTTGGCTAGAACCTCCATCGTGGGATTGTTCCCACGGGTGTAGATGTAAGCCTCGCTCTCGCCACGACCCCAGCTCTCAATTGCCTCTGAATTCTCAAAAACAAAGGTCGATGTTTGGTGAATTGGATTGATGTGCGAACCCGAGGGGTCGTGCACCTCTCCAGCATGGACTGCCTTTGTACCGAAGCCTTGTTTTTTGGAATAGTTGTCCTCTGCCATCTTCGAGCCTCGGAATCACCGAGTCACTACGCGCCTATTACCTAAACGACAGTAATCTTCGTCGAGAGTGGACAGACTGAGATGTCTAATTTATTCCGCCCTTTTCGTAGCGACGGGTCCACTTCAGCCTGCGCGGATTGCGCTTCAACTTCAAGTGGTTCTTGCGTGCCTTCGAATCCTTGAACCAAAACGTGGTGCCGTCGCGCTTGACGAACATCATGCCGGTTCCAGGCTCGATTTCCTCATGGGTGAAGCTGCATACTCTACGCTCTGGCATTTCCAATCACCTCATCGAGCGCTGAGTCGACGCGCCTCACGGCCCGTGTCCTTCAGCATCAGAATGTCTCCAACCCTAATCGGGCCGACTACGTTACGAGTAATGATGCGACCAATATCGCGTGGGTTCTTCGCGTCGTTCACGCGAACCTTGACTTGAGTTGCCTCACCAGTCATACCGGTTCGACCGACGATCTCGACGACCTCTGCGGGCCATGCATCGACTTCTACCATTTCATTTCCTCCGTATCTTCCGATTCAGTGTATTCAAGCAGAAAGGGTCTCGAAGTGGCCCTTGACTTCGTTGAAGCGGTCAGTGCTGTCCTTGCCGACGTCCATCACTGCGATGGCTGCGGTGCGGGTGCCAGTTGGCATTCCAGCAGCCTCAGCGAGGTAAGCCTGGTCTTCTACGTAGATGAATGGAATTTCTTTTTCTTTGCAAATCATTGGGATATGGGCCAGAAGTTCGCCAGGATTGACGTTCTCTGCCATGACGACCATCTGAGCAGTGCCGCGTTCTGCAGCCTTTGTGACTTCGTTAGCGCCCTTCTTCAGCGCGCCTCCGCCGTCTTTGCCTAGGGTCTTCACCATCTCGTAGACTTGCTCTTGTACGTCCTTAGGGGTCTCGTATGCTATGTGTACACTCATTGGATTCACTCCTCATGTGGGATAGTCCGGCGCACGGCGTGGCCGATATAAACGCAGCGGATTACCTATGGTAAATCTGAGGAGTAGTCCGCTTGGGAGATTGCTTATTGGTGGAGATATAAATTGTATTGAATTCAGCCCGCAGTGTGATGATTTCAAGACATTAGATTTCGTAGACCGCGGGCGAGAGCGGGGGCAGAACTGACCACCGCTCTCGGGTTAGGAAGTGAGTCCGAACTGTGGACGCCGTCCACGTGATTTGCAAGCCTTGAGATTGCGCCTGCAGTGAATAATCCGTGGGTGCAGGCGGCGTGGACTGCTATTGCACCTTGTCGGCGGAGCGCATCACTCGCTCGACAGATTGTTCCGCCGGTACTGATCATATCGTCGACGATTGCGACGATTTTACCATCGACATCGAGGTCTTTTGGTGTGTGTTCAATGGTACGGGCATCGATTCGAGTCTTTTCGAGATAGCTGAATTCACAACCCATCAGATTTGCTACCTCGGTCGCGCGATCAATTGCGCCTTTGTCTGGACTGAGGATGAAATCGGGTTTGACTTTGGCCGACAATCTCTCAGCGACCTCTGACATCGCGCTGACGAATTCGACCGGAACGTCGAGGCCCTCGAGAACCTCTGGCGCGTGTAGGTCTAAGATCGCGATACCATCGCAACAGCGCGCGAGCATTTCTCCAATTACACGCGCGCTTACAGCCTCGCCAGGTGAGAATCTCTTGTCTTGTCGAGAGTAACCGAAGTATGGAATCGCGAGGAAGACGCCGGGGCCGACGTCGGGGAGGCTCTGTGGCTCCTCGCCTTTGTAGTTCGAGAGGTCTCCTTTGCGAACCGAAGCGATGGCTTCGAGCAGTAGGATTGTCTCGAGAACACCCGAGTCTGGATAGGTGTTTGAGACCAGCACAACAGGCTCGCTGCGCACCGATTCTATGGACTCAGATGGTACGCGAACGTAGCCCTCGCCATCAGGGAAGCGCCGGCTGACCAAATCAACCGATTCCATTCCTAGCAATGGAGCCAAAGCCTCTGCTATCGCACGGCCTGAGGAACCACTCACAACCGGCATGAGTGCTCCTCGCGAGCAGCGAGTCCTTCATGACTTCTCCGATAGCCAGCCAGACCCGTCGAAGAGCCGATGGGCACCTTCAAAATGGGAACGCCTCTCGGCGGGTCTGCTCAAGGGCGTGTAGCTTAGTTTGGCTGGAGCACCCGGCTGATAACCGGGAGGTCACAGGTTCAAATCCTGTCATGCCCACCACATCTCCTTCTATCGATTGATGTCAATCGTCTGTATTACAAGGTCTGTTGAGAGACCTTGAGACTTCTAATTCGAATGAATCAATTCTCGAATGACTCGTCACCATTCAGTGCGAGATAGCTTGGCAGCGTGATTAAGCGATTCACCTTGCAGCGAAGAATCAACTCGTCGAGGAATGCAGTAGTCCTGGCGAGTTGTTTGACTGGAATAATCAGCGTATCTGGTAGATCGTACTTTCGGCGAAGGGCCGAGTGTGTATTGACAAGGACTCCGCGGTATGTCCGCTTCACTTTCACAAAGTCAACCACATTCCCAATATCGACGCCATCATTGTCCATGACTGCTCGGTCGACAAGTTCGTCTGGTGCCCACAATTGCTCGTCGATGCGGATTGTATTGCGCCAGCGTCGCTGGAGCTCTCTCATCGATTTGGAAAGTTTGACACCGCCATCTGGTCGAATGCTGTGCACTAACTCCTTCGACAATGGGGCGGCTCCTGCGGGTTTACGCATGTACTCGCCGGCAACGTCGTCTACGACCTCAAGTCGCATCGATCTGACGAATTCATCTCGAGGGTGAGATCTCTCTCCAGTGATTATTCCGACGAGAGTCTCGCCTACGTACACTTCTCTCTGTAGTAATTCTTGGATGCGGTATTCTTCGCTCATTTTGTTCCCTCGTTCGGTGGGTGTTAGTGCGTCCCCAGTGCTTGTCCCATGCTGTGTTCTGCTCATCAGCCCTTATACTCTCGGTTAATCAAGACTGATAATCCAATTGAAAAATTCAATACAAAATGAAAATTTCAATTGGAAAACTAAAGTGAGTTTGATTTTTTGAGTGATTATCAGAACTTTGATTCTGACGGATTCCAAAGGGGTAAGATCAGCCTGGAAATCTCCATGAGGTCAGCCAAACTGCTTCTGCTGGCGAGGAAGAGTTCTGAATTGCGCTTCCGGAATCTAGGAATTCAAAATCGGATAACGTTCATGTGTATCCGACTATTCGGCTTTTTGTGACCGACTCAGCCGACCTCCTTGCTGACATCCGTTCGCACTCTGGAACACCTCGTACGGTCGGCCTTTCTGATTCCGTTATCGCTGATTTTGCAGCACGTGACGCAACACTATCTCGTGCCATCGCAGAGGCTCACGAAGCGCATATTGCTCTGCGCGCCGAGGTCGGTGGAGCTACATTGCTGCTCAACGAATCCGAACTCGTCGAGAAACTACAGGAAGATTACATCAATTTCTACAAACCAGAGACAGTCAATCCGTACATTCCCATCGCAGCCCGCGGTCCTTGGATTATCACCGCTCACGGGCGTGTTCTCCACGATAACGGCGGATACGGTATGCTCGGCGGTGGTCACGGCCCCGACCCAATCATGCAAGTGATGGCAAAGAATTGGGTCATGGCGAATGTCATGACTCCATCTTTCAGCCAGAAGCGATTAGCTGATGCGCTCCGAAGAGAAGTTGGGTACACGCGGGGTAGTTGCCCATTCTCACGCTTCGTCTGTCTCAACAGCGGCTCCGAATCAGTAACAATTGGAATGAGGATTGCTGATGTCAACGCGAATCAGTTGACTGGACCTGGCGGTCGCCACGAAGGAAAGCCAATCAAACTCCTTTCACTGAAACAATCGTTCCACGGCCGCACTCAGCGGCCGGCCTCAATCTCTGATTCATGTAAGGTTCCATACAACGCAAATCTCGCCTCGTTCCGCAATCGCGACCACATCCTCACCGTTGAGCAGAATGATATCGGCGCACTGAGATCTGTTTTCGCCCGAGCCGATGATGAGGGATTCTTCATCGAAATGATGGCTATGGAGCCAGTTCAGGGAGAAGGTAGTCCAGGATCATGCATTTCGCGAGAGTTTTACGACGAGGCTCGCAGACTGACTAAGGAACACGGCTCCCTTCTTCTTGTCGATTCAATTCAAGCAGGATTGCGCGGACACGGATGCCTTTCCGTCGTCGATTATCCTGGATTCCAAGACGCTGAAGAACCTGATCTCGAGACTTGGTCAAAAGCCCTCAATGCGGGACAATTTCCGTTGTCTGTGATTGGATTGAGTGAGCGCGCAGCGGGATTGTATGTCGTCGGAATTTATGGCAATACGATGACGACTAATCCTCGCGCTCTCGAAACGGCTGTGGCCGTCCTCGATAGGATCACACCCGAGATGAGGCAAAACATCCGAGACGCGGGTGTGGAATTTGTAGCAAAATTGAAGCAATTACAGGCTGAATATCCAGATTGCGTTACCTTAGTTCAGGGAACTGGGTTGCTGCTCTGCGCAGAGTTGGATAAAGATCGATTCCCGGTTATCGGATTTGGTGGAATCGAAGAGTGGTGCCGCGAGCAGGGTCTCGGAGTGATTCATGGCGGCGAGAATGCGCTAAGATTCACACCGCACTTTGGGCTTACGAGCGTCGAGATTGATTTGATTATCTCAATCGTCAAGGATTGTCTTGACCATTTCATTGGGCTCGAGCAGGCCGCTATTGCTACTGCTTGATTGGGTTAATTCCACTGCCCACCATCAGAACCATGAGTGTCAGCCTTCACGCTTGCTCCGATGTCAAAGGTCGTTCACCTGCTGGGTGAGGTCGATGCTGTGTATACGGCAATCGCCGACCGACTTGAGCGAGCTGGTGCCACTCTCACGGCGAAGCGAGAAGATGCAGAATTAACGATCTCTCTCGGAAATGCTTCTCACACCGCTTCGCCGCCAGTAGATATTGCAGTGATCCCCAATTCTCTGGAGGATCCCATAGCTGACATCATTGTCAGGGTTCATGACATATTGGTGCCAGAGGGAGTGATTGGTTGGGGTAGTGATGTTCTCAACGACTGGGTCACATGGGTTAGAGAAGGATCCGAAGGTATTGCCCCACCAGATATCGAAGCGCGTCACTGGGTACATATTCGCGACGCGGCGGATGCAATTACTCTCATCGCGCTTGTCGACGCTGATGCCATGACACAGGGTGTCATCGATCTCGCTGGTCGGCGAGCTTGGAGTGCCGATGCCGTTCTTGGAGAAATGAGTCTACTATGGGGACGCTATACCAATGCACTCAACCTGAATCATACGATTGAGTCGTTGACAAACGTTCCCAGTCCGGCCGCGAAACAAATCGACAAGCCGGTTGAGCGACCGAACCTCGGCCCGCTGCACGAAGCGATGCTAGATGCGGGCCGTGATGAAGGGTGGCGACCGCTAACAGCGATGCGCGTCGGGTTAATGGAACTCTTCGCTCACACGCAGGGCGAGTGAACTCACACGGATGACCGTGGAATTTTTCAGATTGGTTCAGAACCGATTCATGAACGGTCAGACTGGACCTGCTTGCGCACATCCTGAGCTGCAGCCTTGATGCCCTGCATAGTCTTGCGAACCCGTGTTCCAGCAGCGTTCACACCCTTGTCATGCTTCGCAGCATCCTTCAGGGTGTCATTCAACTCATCAATCATGTTCTGTAACATTGCCTCAACAGACATAACGCTTCGCCCATCCGCGACGCCTCTTAAGCAATGCTCCGTCACTTATTTCGCTGAGTATATCCACTTAATGCTCGTAAATTACCTTGAAATGTTGATTTTTAGGGGTATAGGGTCGTATTCCTGCACTGGTAAAGACCTCGCCAGTGAGAAAATAAATTCGACCTTTTTCGAATTGCCGTTTCTAGCAATTTGGATTATTCTGCGAAGAGGTCTGCACCGAGAAGTGGCAACAAAACACTTGCATCTCCTTCCACAACCACATGCGGTGCCTCCGGACGAATCTTACCCCAAGAAATTGCTTCTTTGAGACGCGCGCCGGAGAGAGAACCATCGTGTTCGGGCGCGGTGGTGATACCAACCGCTGAGTCCAATCCATCACGATACTGATTCCACCAGATGACGTGATGCTTTGAGATACCACCGCCAACCATCAGAGCATGACTCTCCTTAGCAGTCCAAGTCAGGTCCGAGAGAATCTGCTCGTCGGCTAGGAAGTCGACCATGAAATTAGGATTCTTTTGACGGTGCATGAAAAGCTGAGCACCGATCGAGCCATCGGAAAGTCCTGGGATGACCATTGGGATTCGGTGCTTGGCGACCCAGTGCAGAAGTGAAGTCTCGTCTTCGATACGGTCACCCATTGCCCAGCAGAGTTCAACTGAACCAAATCCTAACCAGATATTATCCGGCTGTGTGGCAGCCCTCTCTTCCTCAATTTCTTCTAACCAAGGCAGAACGACATTTTCGAGAATCTCACCGTAGCATTCGTTGGGTACTATGACATTACCCAAGCGGTTGAGACCTTCTTCGCCGAGCGCGATATCGTCGAGGTTGAAGTCTCCATGAAAGTAGTCCTGGAAGGTCCGCGCGATGTCATGATCTAGCGTTCCGCAGGTGGTGATGATGACGTTGAACGACTTACGCTTGACCGCTTCAAGAAAGAATCCACGAGTCCCCGTCGCACATAGGCAGGCTGGGAAGGACAACCAATTCAACACTCCCTCCTCGTCGGTTTTTGCCATCGAGGAACCCAGAATGTCACGCGCGTGCGCGAGCTTGGTTGCGGTGAATCCACCGGCTCGTGCCATCTGGTCAATGAGTGAGCGCGGGGTGTCAATTGTGGCGAAGTCGTAATCCTCGACTGGCGCCGTAAAATCGTCACGCGAATAGGATGTCACGGAACGGTCGGCTCGCTCTTTCGTATTCAAGTCGCCGAAAGGAGAGAAGTCTAATTTCGCTAGGTGAAAGCCAATCATTCAGCGGTTTGAATCTGATAGATGCGATCGCGCAGAGCAGCTGCGCGTTCGAATTCCAGACGTGCGGCGGCTTGTTTCATCTCTTTCTCTAGTCGCGCGATGAGTTTCGCTCGGTCGTCATCGTTAGCAGGAGTGTCTTCTGCAGTCGCTTCTGGTTCTTCAGCCAGAGCATCATTAGCCGCATTTACCCAATCGGGCTGACTAATATTGTCGAGCACTGAATCAGTTGAATTCCACGCTCCCGCGCCGAGCCCGAACTTCTTGACAATGCCATCTAACCCCTTGGTTCCGGGCTTGCGCGCTACCAGCCGGCGACCACCACCTCTACCCTTGCCGGCTGCGCCAGCTAGCAGATCATCGACCTCCGCACCCATCACTGGAAGCGCCTTGTGGATGGTGCGTGGAGTGATTCCATTGGCTGCGTTGAATTCTTCTTGACGCACCCTCCGAGCATCGGTCTGCTTAATCGCCGCCTCCATAGAGGGTGAGACCTTATCGGCGTAGAGAATCACTCGCCCATTCTCATTTCGGCTGGCACGTCCGATTGTCTGTAGCAGCGATCGTTCGTTACGCAGAAACCCTTCACGCTCGGCATCGAAGATAGCGACCAATGACACTTCTGGAATATCCAAACCTTCTCTCAATAGATTGATTCCAACAATGACATCGATGTGTCCAATCCGAAGCGCCTTGATGATCTCGGTACGCTCAATCGTGTCAATCTCCGAGTGGAGATAATGCGCCTTGACATTCATCTTGAGGAGATATTCCGCTACCTCTTCTGCGAATTTGATAGTCATCACCGTCACGAGAACCCGCTCATTCTGCTCAACACAGCGATTGATTTCGCTGAGCAGGTCATCGACTTGTCCTTTCGTCGGCCGAATCTCGACCCTTGGATCGAGCAAACCGGTTGGCCGAATCTCCATTCTCACGGCTTCGGGCAGATCTCTGAGAATTTCCTCCATCGAGAATCGTCCTAGTTTCTTGTCTACATCTGACTTACCACGACCTCCACCGGCCGGTGCGTGAAGCAATCCATCGTGTACCGGCCGTCCCACGACCTCTGACAAATGACGTAATTCCCTCTCGCCTGGAGTCGCGCTGACATACATCATCTGAGGAATCAATTTCTGGAATTCTGCGATTTTCAACGGGCGATTGTCATGTGCACTTCGCAGTCGGAAGCCGTATTCTACAAGGTTAGCCTTGCGCGACCAATCGCCCCCAAACATTCCACCAACTTGAGGCAAAGTGACGTGGCTCTCGTCCATTATGACGAGAAACTTGTCGGCACCACCATGAAAATTCTCAGCACAAAAACGGTAGAAGTCCAACAGGCAGTAAGGGCGCTCACCCTCAGACCTACCATCGAAGTGCATCGAGTAATTCTCGACACCCTTGCATGACCCAGTCTCACGTAGCATCTCAAGGTCAAACTTAGTTCGCTGCTCGATGCGATGAGCCTCCAAATCTCGTCCTTCAGCAACAAAGAAATCGATTCTCTCGTCCAATTCAGCCTCGATATCCTCAATCGCCTGCAAGAACCGCTCCTCGCCAGTCATGTAGAATTTCCTTGGGTGAATCCAAGCTTCCTCAAAATCATCGAGAGGTTCCCACGAAACCGCCTCACAAACAGTGATCTTCTCGATGCCATCCCAGCCGAATTGAATTCGAATTGGATCATCTCGGCTGGGCATCCAAACATCAAGCACTTCTCCACGAAGTCGGACATCCCCTCGCGTGATATCGCTCGTAGTCCGCCGATATTGCATCTCGACTAATACACGCATGATCTCCTGCGGTTGACGAGAATCACCTACCTCGAGATGCAGATAAGACTCCTGAAAAGCCTCGGGAGGGTTGAGACCGTAGATGGCACTGACCGTGCCCACAGTAATTACGTCGGGGCGGGTAACTAGGCTTGCGACAGTAGAGAATCGCTCTTGCTCAATTCGCTCATTCATCTGCAATTCCTTGTCGATGTAGAGATCGCGATTCGGTAGATAGGCTTCTGGTTGGTAATAGTCGTAATAACTGACGAAGTACTCAACAGCATTCTTCGGAAATAACTCACTCATCTCTTGCCACAACTGCCGTGCAAGAGTCTTATTGTGTGAGAGAATCAATGTTGGAATGCCTAGTCTTTCAATGATATTTGCCATGGCGAAGGTTTTGCCAGACCCCGTCACTCCCATCAGAACACAGCGTTCCTGATTTCCTTCGATTTGTTCTATGAGCGAATTAATCGCTTGTTCTTGGTCTCCGGCGGTGCCGTAATCAGAACGTAGAACGAACATCGTAACACCTCAATCGAACAAACCATCACTGGATGGTTCAATCATCATGATAGCTACTAGAAGAACCCACCCAGTAAGCATTGATACACGGAATAGAGTAGTTTGGAAGTCCGCCAATTTCTCGCGAGCGATAATGACTGCAATATTCAGTGCGGACATCAGACCTGCTGCAGCAAGAAACCAAATTTCATCCATTGGGTTGGAAATGGCGAAGCAAGCAAACCAGAGTAAAGTGAGTTGTACAGAAGTCCTAGTTGTAGCGGCCTCACTAAATCGAGAAGGGAATGAATGGATGCCACTTTCTCGGTCACTCTCGACATCCATTCTTGCGTAATTGATGTCAAAGGCAGCAATCCACAATGTCACTCCTAAAGATATGAAGAATACTTCAGGGAACCAGTAGAAGTCTGTGATTGCTCCCCACCCATATACGTCTGCTGTAACAGCAACCCATGCTCCCGCTGGTGCAAGTGCGAGACAAAGACCCAACCAAAAGTGGCACAACCATGTGTAACGCTTTGTGTAGGGGTAGATGACGAAAACTAGGACTGGGAGCCAAGCCATCATCAGTGCAACTTCGTTGAGTTGCCATGCACCAAATAATAGCATTCCGAGAAAGATTGCCGAAAGAGTCCAGGCGGTATTCATCGACATCGCTCCAGATACTAGATGTCGATTTTCGGTTCGAGGATTAGCAGCATCAATGTCTCGATCAATAATTCGATTCAGAGTCATCGCAAGACCACGAGCTCCAACTGCTGCGATTAGAATCCAAAGAATGTCGATTCCAAACTTCTGTGAAGAAAGTTCGTGCATGAATTGATTGTGTGCAAGAACATATCCAATCAAGACAAAAGGGAGAGAGAAAAGTGTGTGTTCAACTTTCACGAATGAAAGAATATCTTTGATCCCCATCAAAGCCCCTCCTTATCCATCCATGCGTCTACTTTAGCCTCAACAATAGGATCGTGAAGCGTCACAGCAGGCCAACGTCTGACTGGAAGTGGCCCTTTGTTAGATGGTATAGGCGCCGTAGCATCCCAAGCGAGGCGGCTCCGGTCCTCATCGAAATGGAGGTCCCGAGCAACATCGAATCTACAGAATAACTGCCACAATAATCGTCTTTTCCAATCCTCATCAGATAAGTCCGCATCATCATCAGTGATGAATAGCCAACGTAGATTTTCGCCTCCACCAAGTGACCAAATCTCATCACGTAATTTTGCTATATGTGCGCGTTGTGCGGCTGCAGCCTCCTCGTTGACATTCTCCATCGAAGCCTCAGGACGAGGCCCTCCCTGAATGTGAGTGGTGACTACCATAATCGAAGGACGCAACATTCTGACTGAACTCACTCCATCAACTAGGCTTACCTTTTCAGCAAATGATTCACCAGGTCCAGGAGGTAGTAAAAGTCCAGAGAGAGGGTCGCTGGCAACAGGGCTTGAGGCATCGATTATCACCTTCGAGTGGACATCCTGCCAAGGAGAAGAGTGGGCTAGAGTATCCGCGACTTGACCGTCGAGAATCTGTATGTCGTGGGTAATGCTGACCTTGGAATCAAGCGCGTCTAGCAGAGCTTCGAGATCCTTTACCGGGTGGTCAGGGTCACAAGCGATAACCGATTTGAGGAACATCATTTGGCCCGCACCGAGCAGTCCCAATACGGTCTTGCGGGCCTGTCGCGGGTAACGGTGTTTGCTCGCAACGATAGCGAGATTGTGGAATCCAGTTTCAAGCGGAAGGAATAGATCGATGACGTCACGGTGCTGGAATTTGAGCACTGGCAGGAATGCATCTCCGACCCCTTCCCCAAGATATCCATCTTCCATCGGCGGCAACCCGACGATGGTCGCTGGAAGCACCGCGTTACGTCGATGGGTAATCGCAGTCACATGAAGAACAGGGAATTCATCCTGGAGAGAATAGTAACCAAAGTGGTCTCCAAATGGGCCTTCAGTACGCGTCTCGGAGGGGATTGTGTAACCCTCGATGACGAAGTCGGCTTCCGCAGGAACGAGTAAGTCATTGGTCAGACATTTGGTCAATCGTAGGCGCTTACCGCCGAGTAATCCAGCGAATTCGTATTCCGAGAGGTTGTCAGGTAGGGGTGAAATCGCTGAGAAAATCAACTCGGGAGGACCACCGATACAGATTGCTACCGGCATCCTTCCGTCACCTGCTCCCGCGGCGTGCTCAGCCCCATGTTTGTGACTCTGCCAATGTAGCCCCACCTCCTTCGGCCCGAAGATCTGCCCTCGGTACATCCCCATGTTGTGCACTCCCGTTTTGGGGTCCGCTGTCACCACCAATGGTAGTGTGATGAATGGACCACCGTCCTCAGGCCAAGTGGTAGGAATAGGTAGACGAGTGAGGTCGGGTTCAGACATTCTGACTTGCTGACAGGCACCTTTCCTAACCCTCTTCGGAGCCATCGCCATTCCGCGCAGCGCCAGTGGAATCCCTTTCCAAGGCGCTCGCAATATAGCTCCGATATCGGGTTTCATCAATTCGACCATCTGCTCTCCAATCTCACTCGGCTCTTCAACGCCGAGTGCACGATTGGTGCGCTGGCGCGTTCCGAAGAGATTCATCGCCAGCGGAAATTCCGAAATCGAACCATCGTGGAGTCGTGGCTGCTCGAAGATTACAGACGGCCCGCCGCGCTTCACCAACTTGTCAGCAATAGTCGCCGCCTCAAGATGACAATCAATGGGTTCAGACACGCGATGAAGCTCTCCTGCACCCTCCAATGCGTCCAGGTAACGCGAGAGCCTGTGCCATGTCATGGCCCCGCGTGGCGATTCATCGTTCAATATGTTCGCCACGCTATCATAGATAGCGCAGCCGACGGTTTCATGGTCTAATGCGTGACGCCCATCATCGTGGCCGAAGACATCACGACGTGCGACGTGCTGGTTGTAGGAGCCGGACCAGGTGGCGGCAATGCCGCACTACACAGTGCTCGTAAGGGTCTCAAAGTCATGCTGATAGAGGATCACTCGGCTATCGGAACACCCGTTCACTGCGGCGAATGTATCTCCGATATCGCTTGCGATAATCTCAATCTTGATCTGCCACCTCACGTCATCAGTAAACGCGTCCATGGCATTCGTGTAATCTTCCCCGACGGCACCGCGAAGAAGCTCACAGAGGAGGGTTATGTCCTCGAAAAGCACCTCTTCGAGCGTTGGATTGCAGAAGAGGCGGTCTCGGCGGG
>Ga0209034_10000318_pt1 | contig 24138 bp, 20 predicted proteins | sample MarorgKNORR_S2LV_2_FD_188219 | JGI IMG/M metagenome (GOLD analysis project Ga0209034, IMG submission 188219) | Marine microbial communities from the Southern Atlantic Ocean, analyzing organic carbon cycling - 250m_A/KNORR_S2/LV (SPAdes) (version 2) | ecosystem: Environmental > Aquatic > Marine... | reverse complement strand
ACTCGTACTTGGTCAACAGCCAAGAGTGTGGCTTCTACTCTTATTGGTATGTTAGTAGATGAAGGTAAATTAGTCCTCGACGATCCCCTTGGGTTTGATTGGTATCCCAGGGTTCGCTCACCGGAGGCGGATCCTCGCAATGAGATCACACTCCGCCATGTGCTCAACATGTCTAGCGGATTGGAAACTGTTGATAACGGTGGGCTCGAGTATGCGATTGGCTCAGGCATGTCCTACTGGGCAGGAGCAAGTTCGGTTGTGGGTGCACGCAGCCGAGCGGTCATACGCGAACCTGGCACGTATTGGGATTATGAAAATTATGACACTTTACTTGGCGTATATGCCATGAAACTCGCTTTGGGGGGTGAAAAGGCTTACGCAGAGTTTCCACGAAAAGCGTTACTCGACAAGATTGGCATGCGAAATACTCTTGTCAGTACAGATCGGTTTGGTGATTTTGTCTTAAGTAGTCAGGTTTATACCAACGCGAGAGACCTGGCACGATTCGGTCTTTTATATCTCAATGATGGTATCTGGAATGGTCAACGATTACTCTCCGAAGAGTGGATCGATTTCGTTCGTACACCAGCCCCTTCAACAGAGAGTATTGGAGGCATCTATGGAGGCCAATGGTGGCTGGTGCCAGAAGGCAGGAATGATGTGCCAAAGGAAGCCTATTCAACGTCCGGCAATCGCGGACAGTACACAGTTGTTGTGCCCTCCCATAACATGGTGATTGTTCGCCGTGGTCTCGATTATGGTCGCCAAGGATTTGACCGCTGGGGCCTAACCAGGGAAGTGTTGAAGGCAATAGACTAGTTTTTCAATACACGGCAGGGCCAGAGTAAATTATAGAGATATATTACACTGGTCCTGCTTTTTTCATTATCTCGTGTAGATTAATGGCTAGGGTTACTAATTCTGTATGAACAAGCGCTCGCTCAAATTGGCTGTGTCATGGCTGCTTGCAATCGGGTTAGCGATATTTGTTTTCTCTTCTACACAGCGGCTGGAAGCGCAGGATACTGTGGTAGATATTTGGCAAGGTATTTACACAGATGACCAGGTAACACGTGGTGCTTCTACTTATCAAACTGAGTGCGCAAGCTGTCACCGGGAAGATCTTACTGGTCAAGACATGTCCCCATCTTTGGTTGGAATAGGGTTCTCCTTTAAATGGGAAGGGAGGAATTTACAGGAACTTTACGCCAGTATGCGTTATGGCATGCCCCAAAGTGCGCCGGGTAGTCTTAGCAATAGCGCATATGTGGACCTTACTGCATTCCTGCTATCTAGAAACGGCTACCCAGCTGGCAACGCAGAATTATCAGCGGACGAGAATGAGTTAGCAAAAATCGAGATTAGTCGCCAACCCTAACAGTGTTATCCGAGCCACGTTGAGGCTATGGTAAAGCAAATACAAACAAATTGTTTGCAAATGACGGTTTGTATTCCGGAGTAAGACTAAGGAAGCTAGCTGTAGTTGCCGCCGTACCAGTGCTAACAGCGACGTACTGTTTGCCTTTAGTAGCAAATGTTATGGGGTATCCGGTTATTGGTGAGCCAAGGTTAATTTCCCAAAGTACCTCACCTGTCGATTGATCAAGAGCTTTAAAACGTCCATTCGTATCACCTCCGAAAAGTAGCCCACCTCCGGTTGCAATGAGCGAGGCTGTTGCTGCTCGCTGTTCATACTTCCACTCGGTTCTTCCGGTTTCAGCAGAGATAGCATATATAGTACCTAGGTTTGTTTCACCTGCAGCAATCTCATGTCGTACGCTCATAGCATAAATACGATGAGAGGCGCTCTCCTCATCGGTAACGAGGGTTGGCATGCACATATTTCGTAACGGATAGTACATGGTATTGGTTTCCGGACTATAAGCACCGGCTTCCCAATCTTTTCCTCCGTGCATGTTCGGACAAACGGTAGCGACTTCACCCATCTCCCGGAACACCATTGAAGGGTTTACCGTCACATCCCCTGAAGAGCCATCAATCTCGCTGATAACATTTTGATAAACTGTCGGTCTAGCCCACAGAAATTCTCCTGTTTCCCGATCTAGGGTATACACGAGACCAGTCTTGCCAGGAATTCCGGTTACCACCTTGCGCTGTTCTCCCAGCTCTAACGAGGGATTGATCCAAGAAACAGCATTGGGATCAGGTGATACTTTAGTGTCTAAAAGCAGGCGTTCAAAAGGGTGATCGAGATCCCAGTGATCATTGAGATGTTGATAAAACCATTCTATCTCTCCAGTGTCACCGTTCAGAGCCAGTGTTGAGTTATGGTAAAGATGTTTCTTATCAGCCCCACCTAATAAGAACTTGGGGGCAGGAGATGTGACCGAGGTTCCAATGAAAACTCGATTTAGCTCAGGATCGTAACTAGGAGGCATCCATGCTCCTACATGTTTGCGTTCCTCGAAAGGCACGTCTCCCCAAGTCTCGTCGCCTGGTTCTCCCGGAGCGGGAATAGTGCGACGCCGCCATAGCTCAGCACCAGTTGCCGCATCATGAGCAGTAATGACACAGGAATCGGGTCCACCCCTAGGAGAACAGCTTCGTCCAGTAAACACCTTACCGTTGCCGATAATGGGTCCCGCGCCCTGTGTAGCGGGATGAGTCTTGTAATCCAGAACCAGAGTTTCCCACACTTGTTCTCCGGTAACGGCATTTAGTGCGAAGATATGGTCATCGACGGAGGTATCGATGATGAGATCCCTCCAAATAGCAATATTACGATTATTCGATGATAAGAACCCGAAGTACTCGGACGCATCCTCGGGTATCTCTCGCCTGTGTTCCCAGATCAGGTCACCGGTGATGGCATCCAGAGCCTGAATAACATCGTTCGGATTTGGCATGTACAACACTCCATTGTAGGCTAGGGGTGTCCCGGTTTGACTGCCTTCGGTCAACGCCCGGGTCCATACCATGCGCAGGCCGGCAACATTTTGCCTATTTATTTCATCAAGTGGACTGAAACCCCAGCCGTTTAAAGTCCGGCGCCACATTAACCAATCTGCAGCAGGAGGATCACGTAATGTGGCATCTGTTACTGGCGGAAACTCTTCCAGCTCAATCGATTGAGCATGGATGGGGAAATGGATAGGTGTGCATAAAATGCTGGCTATGAGTATAGGCTTGATTTTTTTTATCATGGAGACATTCGGATATAAGGTGGTTAGAGTTTAAATAACTTAAGCCTCAAATTCGAAAAGATCAATGTTTAATGCCCGAACTGCTGCTAAAACGACTATACAAGCACTGGTTTAGTGGTTCACTAACGTCAAACCACAACATAAACACAGAAGTTTTTGCTGACCTATCCGTTGCTGACGCCTCTCTGTTCGTTGACTCCACAGGAGGGCTCTGTTAATTTTTTTTAAATCGCCAAATAAGAATAAGATGTCATGCCTCGACCAGGAATAGTGTGTCCTTGTCCAGCGCAATCCCGGAGGTGAGTCTTTATGCGAATACTTAAAATTCTACTTATACTGTTTACGGTGTCTCCCGCGTTAGCCCAGCAATCCGTGCCCGAGATTCCTTTTGAGACTGTCCCTAATTTTTTGAAGTACTCACCCGACATGAATCTCGGCGAAGTGCTGGGGGTAGCTGTGAACTCCATGGGCAACATCGTTGTATTAAATCATCCAGGTAGTGCGAATGCCGGGCCCATCTGGTCAAATGCGACTACTCAGCTTCTGGAGTTCGACAGTGACGGCCGGTTTCTTCGGGAAATCGGTAAGGGTGTATACGGTCTCGCTTATGCCCATCAGGTCCGATTTGATAAGTACGATAATCTCTGGGTGGTAGACAAAGCTGCTAACACGGTTATCCAGTTCGACCCTGAGGGTTATGTACTCATGAACCTAGGCCGACGTGAGGAGGGTTATCACGGCGACGTGGAGCTCGCTACCCAAGAGGAAGCGAGAGCATTTGGAGGTTATCTGGGAGGCCCGACAGACGTTTCTTGGGATAGTGACGAAAACATTTATGTAAGTGATGGTTACGTGAATTCTCGCATGACCAAGTTCGATCGTGATGGTAACTTCCTGATGGACTGGGGATCCTTTGGGTCAAACATTGGTCAGTTTAATCTTCCTCATGCGATGCAGATTGACCGCAACGATAACATTTACGTTGCTGATCGCAGTAATCGCCGAATTCAGGTATTTGATACTGATGGCGCTTTCCTCAGAATGATTATTCTGGACATACCATATCCTAAGGATTATCAACCACCTTTCTCGGCACGCAATCCCAATCGGGAAATTCGTGAAACACAACCTTGGGCGATGTGTATTAGTAATTCTACGCCGCAGTATCTGTACGTAGCGGATAATGAACCCGGTCGTATTTACAAGATAAGTACTGATGGCACCATTCTTGGTTGGCTAGGCAAGTCCGGGCGCCGAGATGGTCAGTTTAACTGGATTCACGGGCTGGATTGTTCACAGGAAGATGTACTGTACGTGGCAGACATGAACAATTGGCGGGTACAAAAATTGATCCTAGACCCATGAAGATGAAATGGGCTGAGCATTTGCGTTAGGTTGCTACTCTCAGAGCAGTTCCTTCTCTCCTTTCTGTAAAAGGCTGAAATGCAGGCACTAAATTTCTTTGTGGCAATGTCTCCTGAAATTTAATGCCTTCTTCTCCTATTGCTCCTATCGTCGCGAGGCTCTTCTATCGGCGACAATTTGCTCATAGTCCTCGTCGTTTAAATACGTCATGTTCACATGTGCGTGATACATTTCGTCGAAGCTGCGTTGTCCCCAACCCACCCACTGAGTTGGGTCCGGGTTCGCGCGGTTGTGGATGCTATTGTCATGCCATGCAGTAATATGAAGGATTGTGCCGGCAGGCAGCACGGGCGCTGAATTGTCGGTGTAAACGTAATTCACATGCCAGTTGAAGTCGAAATTATCCACATGGTTCAGCATCTGAACTTGTCCGTTGGGAAGAATCGCTTCCATTGACATCGCTTTGCCTCGGATATGCATGTGCGGTTGGTAATTCTCGATCCTCGCCTGTGCCCTCAGTGGTATATAAGCATGATGCGTGGTCACTTTACCGGGCGGAATGTCCAGCGTGGCCATTGCTTGCTGCACACCTAGCGCGTTAGAGTACACACGATACTTCGGTACATATCCCTTCGGGTGGAACCAGATTCCCAGTTCTGTTTGTGATGTTATCTCTTCGCCCACCGAGTGGTAATGGTTGTCGAACGCTATACGTGATCCGGCCTTCATAAGTTTACCGGTATTCTCGCGGAACACATCGCCAATCTTGCCGACAGCAAACTCGGTGAGATAACTACCACGTCCAGGGACGTCTACAACGGGTTCAAAATCTCCCGGTTCCTCCGTTTGCTGCAGATATATTACGGCGTGGTGGGTTACGCGACGACCCTTCATAGTTGGCCGTACTTCCATACCAGTCACCCAACGGTCTTCGGTGAGACCTGTGTCCATGATAGGTGTCCACCACTGGTCTTGCCCCGATGCACTTACGGTCCAAGGTGTGGATTTAATAATTAGATCTGGTTCACGATCGTAGCGTTCAGCCATACGCCAAAGCTCATCCTTGGGCCAGTCCATAGCTGCAGGCATATCTTCGATATTGCCACGTGGTGCACCTGCATCGACCCAACGGACTACCTTGTCAATCTCTGCATTTGTTAGCGAGACATCATTTTCAAAATCCTGAATACCGACTGTCTTGTCGAGATGCCATGGTGGCATCGTCCGCGTGACAACTTTTGTTTTAATCAAAGGAGCCCAGGGTCGAACTTCCTCGTAGGTTACGAGTGACATCGGTCCCATCTGCCCTGGTCTGTGACAATCCTGACACCTCTGTTGTAGAATCGGTGCAATGTCACGGCTGAAGGTTACGTCTTCCGTCTGGCCAGATGAAATACCTGCGGAAAATAGCAAAATAACACCTGTTGTTAGACTGACCCAAACAATGTGAAGTCTTTTCATCTTTTTCATTGTAATCTCCTTCTCCATATTCGCAGATAGGTGTGTTGGGGGGGCGTGCCCTCTTTATCTAGTCTACTTGCACCGTGATGAAACCATTGGTCCAACAGCAGAAGAAACCACCTGCCATTATAGCGCTTTGACCACCAGAGTCATCCCAAGCTAACACACGTAGCACGTAATTCCCCGGCTCGCTGAATGTGGCGCTGGTGGTAGCCTTCCCTTCCTCTATCCTAGGTGTCTGGTCATCGAATTCCACGGAGCCACTTCCCCGATACTTGCTCCAGACCACACCAGATCGAGCCGGCCGCGCAGCAGCCTGCGATTTCCGCACCCCGTCATCATACGACCAGACCGTGATCATAGTCGGCTCGCCAACAACTGCCTTCAATGGATCAGATTGAACGCCTAGAGGGCCTTGGCCGGGCGAAGCTTCGGCCCCACCGAACCTGATTACTGGTGGCGTGTTATCACTAGTCACTTCTCTAAGCGCAGTAATCTCCCATTCAGGTCTCAGATGACCTGGAATAGTTATAGTTTCGCCGCCGGCTGTTAAAGACCAATTCAATTGTTGATCACCGAAGTCAGCTGGTACAACAACCGCAAAAACTCCTGTCTGGCGTCGCGGGTAAAAGTGAGTAGGTTGGCCTCGGTCTTCGGGACTCGGTTGAAAATGATTGTCTGGTCCTATGGGAAGGTTAAGACGTTCATCGTAATTTCGGTTGAAATAACCGAAAACCAGACTTCGGGTACCATCGGGATTTGGATACCAGCCCTCGAACGAAGGAGAGACACTCTGTCCTGTAGAATGAGGTATGGGAGCATCCACCCGAGTTTCCTGCCCACTCGCCTCTGAGGCCAGGAGGAGAGAGCTACCTCCGACGCATAGGATTATTTTTAGTGCTCGGTTCTTAAGTAGGGACACAATGAGCCAAAGCTTGGAGAATACTGCTCGTCAAGTCAAGAGCTGGAATAAGGGAGTGGGTGTTGACAAACATAGGAGGGCTGTTTCTCTGTTTTTTCGATTTGTGAAATTAAATGTTCTGCGTTCTATTTTGGTTAACTTCCCCTTTTCATTGTGCTCTGGTCATGACAGCCAGGACTTTGAAGCCTTCGGCTAATCGTCGAGCCGTTTCGAGTTCGGCCTCTTGATGTGAGTTTGCCACTATCGGATAACCACAGGGGATATTCCGGGCCAGACACACTTGAAGAACTTCCTGAACAAGTGCCTCGACAGAAGGAGCATTGGGTCCCTCCGCACCAATTGAGCTAGCAAGGTCGGTAGGGCCCAGAAAAATTACCCCAATACCCGGGACCTCTAGAATTTCATTGAGAGCTCTGATTCCAGCTAGAGATTCGATCTGAATCATTGCTACCAGCTTTCCGGCAGGGTCTAACGGCCAGACATCCGCCTGCGTGCGGTACTCCTCTTCGCTCGTCCCCCAGTACTCAGGCGCCGAACCGTAACCCGAGCCACGCAACCCTGGAGGTACCTGATCCGCCGTGCCTGCCGTTTGAGGGAATCGCATAGAGCTGATTGCCGCTGTAGCTTGTTCACGGGTCTCGATGTCAGGAAACATGATGCCGAACACACCTGCGTTGAGAAGCTGCCTGACCACCTCCTGTGGCGCATCACGCACAGCTAGTGGTATACGCACGATGGGAGCGACGATAGGTGGCCGATTGTTAACTCGCATGTCGACTAGAACTTTGCGGACATCATTAACATCGAAATCCCCGTACTGCTCGTCTATAACAGTAAAGTCGATGTCCGTCTCTGGAGTTTGCGTGAACGTACCAATGGCAGGTTTATCTTGAAACAGATTCTCAATTACGCGGTTGACTGGGGAACTACTTTGCGCTTGAACCATGCCTGCTGATAAGGCGCTCGCGTTTAGGATAAGCAAAAAACGAAGCCAGTTTGTTTTAACCTGGTCCGTTTTTAAACACGATAATTTAATCTTGGGCAAAGTGGTCTGGCCCCATTCTCTTTTATTGCGGCGATAACTGACGCGTAGAATTTTGCGAAGGGTCTGGGTAAGGTAGCCAGCTCCAGAAAGGTAGCATTTGAATGTCGTAGTTGGTCGGATCGAAGTTACCTTCCATCCATTCATCTCGTGTAGTCACAGCTTGGATCTGATCGATTCTAGTTTGCAGGCAGTCGTAGCAGACCGAGCCCGGTACTCGGTGTTCCGCTCCTTCTGTATCGACGCCAGCAACACGCATTAGTTCCTCGAGACGGGCCGCTGTGTGCAACTGTGATTTGTAGAAGTCGGTGTAGCTTAATCCTCGTGCGATCGCTAGTGCGGACCAACCGTCGTCTGTGAGCGCCGCCAAGTTAGCTCCCTGCTTCACGAGGTAGTCGAGCACAATATTTACTCCCCGGAAGCCAACGCCGTGTAGTGCGGTTTCGCCACGATAGTTCTCTGCGTTAATGTCGTTACCACCATCTAGACACATCCGTACCGCTTCTAAGACCTCTTCTTCCTGCCCGGTAAACGAACCCCCATCCTCGCCCGGATTCCAGATGTGCAGACCAGCGGCGACCATTAAAGGAGTGGTGCCATCGGCCGTTGGTACCGTCGGGTCGGCACCTGCCTCAAGTAGAAGTCTCATTGCTTCGACATCGGTTACTTTGGCTGCCAGCATAAAAGCCGTGGCTCCTAGCCGATTGAAGCGGTTACGCTGACCATCCCGCATGCCGTTTCGTGTCATCCGAGCGTTCACGTTGACACCAGCTTTCAAAAGCTTCCGCATTAGATCAATGCTGTCGAGGGTTCCGGATGCAAATGGGCCGGGTGTCCCAAAAGCAAGATTCATACGGCGGGTTCGCACTGCCTGGTGCAGCGCATTCCAACCAGCTTCAGCTGCCGTGGCATCAGCTCCACGATCAAGGAGATAGGCTGCCAGCTCCCAGTTAGCGTTGGCTGCTGCTACTACCAACGCGGTTTGTCCATCCGATACGGTGTCATCGATATCCGCACCAGCATCCAGTAGTGCTCGTGTGGCTTCGATGTGTCCGGCACGAACCGCGAACATTAGAGGTGAAAAGCCAGTGGGGGGTGCGTATGCAAAGGGACTATCTGCTCTCCGAGATGGATTGTCAGTTTTAGCGTCGATGTCGGCGCCGTGCTCCGCAAGCAGCTGGATGGCTGCTGCGTTATTGTTCGCCGCTGCCCACATCAACGCCGTCTGACCTCTAGTGGTTTCTCTTCTATTTGGATTTGCTCCGTAACTTAGAAGAGTTCGCACGGTTTCTGGCGTGCCAGTACGGGCGGCGGTCATCAGAAGTGTTTCACCGCCCGGCATTGTTTGCTCTGGGTTAGAGCCAGCCTCAAGTAGATGCGTAAGAATTATGCTATTTCCATTTTCCGCCGCCAGTGATGCAGCACTTACACCATAACGATTCGTAATTCCCACATCGGCTCCTACCTCGAGCAGCAGCTCAACCATTAGTTCTTGATCACCGTGCACAGCCCACTGCAACGCTGTGGCGCCGTCCGGTGATTTTGCGTTAACGTCAGTTCCAGCATCGAGAGCTACGCGCACAGCTTCGATATCACGATTTCGAACCAGTTCCACTAACTCAATTTTTTGAGGAGCAGCGATTGCGACAAGGCTGAAAAACCATATTGCCATGAAAAAAAACACTTTTCTCATTACCGACCAACTTTTGGTTTGTCTTGTGTAGATATCTGGGCTGTGCAGATAAAACATTAGAGGGTGGTTAACAACCCGGTACTGTCTGAGATACTGTCGACTTTTACGCCCACTTTGTCTAGAAGCGTTAGCCCAAGGTTCATGAACGGCGTGTGCATTGCGTATCTAATGTGCTGACCGCCTTTCATTTGCCCGCTGCCGCCGCCGACCAGAATTACCGGCAGGTCATAGGGCGTATGGTGATCGCCGTCCCCCATTCCCGTTCCGTACATCATTATGCTGTGGTCTAAAAGGGAACCGTCACCATCGGGTGTGTTGTGCATACGGTCGATCAACTTGCTAAACAGTGAGACCTGATGAATATTAATCTTTGTATATTGCTCAATGTTATGGGGGTTGAGTTGGTGGTGAGACACCGTATGGTGTCCTTCTGGCACGCCAATATTCGGATAAGTGCGACCGCTTAACTCACGAGCCATCTGAAAGCAACTTACTCGGGTGATATCGGCCTGGTAGGCCAGCACCAGCATCTCAAACAATGTATCCACGTGTTCCTCGTAGGTGTCGGGGACACCAGCCGGCTGTTGAGCGGTCGGAAGAGGTCCTGACGCATTGTTCTGCACGGTTCGTTGGATTCGGCGTTCTATCTCTCGGACCGCGTTCAGATATTCTTCCATCACGACCCGATCACTAGGGCCCAACTTACGTTCGAGTTGATTAATGCTATCGGTTACTGAATCGAGGATGCTGCGATCCGTCTGCATCTGGGCAAGGCGTGCTTCCACACTGCCACCGTTGCCAAAAAGTCGCTGGAACACTACGCGCGGATCTCGTTCGTGATATAGGGGTGTAGTAGGAGAGCGCCAAGAAGTCGAGTTCTGGTAGGTGCAACTATAACCGTTCTCACAGTTTCCAACGGTAAAGTTGGAATCTGTGGTCAGCTCTAGTGACCTAAGGGAAGTGTTTTTACCCAGCACATCAGCGGCAAATTGATCTACAGTCTTACCGGCTTCGATATCGGCTCCCTCGGTGCGTTTAGGTAGCACACCGCTCAGCCAGCCGCCATGGGCGCGGGTATGGACACCGCCACCCTCGTTGGGGCTCACCAGCCCATTGTTGCTCAATCCGCTCACCACTGTCATTTGCTCTCTGTAGTCTTTAAGCGGGGTTAAGATCCGGGTGATCTTGTAATCACGTCCGCCATTGCCAGCAGGATGGAAGTTTGGCAGGAACATTCCGTTCGGCGCATAGAAAAAGCCAAGGCGCGAGATCGGGGCAGCCGCTGTACGACCAGTAGCGGTGAGCGCAGGTACCATTGCTCCTAGCAAAGGCAATGCCACCAAGCTTCCTATCCCGCGCAGCACCGTCCGTCGCGGTAACGCCTTTTTGGTAATAAACGTCATGATCCAGATCTCCTATACAGAAACGGGTAACTGTTGACGATGCCAATGACAATAGACTGCATGGCGTAACGGTCGGTTGCCGACTCTTGCAGGATTCTACGAATCTCAGGCATGTCGTAGTGGTCGACTCCTCTGCCCAGAGCATAGGTTAGCAATTTCTCGGTGAAAGTGCTCACGAATCTTGATGGCTCTTCGACCAATGCAGCACGTAGTTCTGTTACACCGTTGAATTTGGTGCCGTCCGGGAGCTCTCCGAAGGCATCGATAGGGTTGAACGACTCATCGACCTCTCGGTAACGGCCGATAGCATCGAAGTTTTCGAGGGCGAAACCCGCGGGGTCAATCACAACGTGGCAAGCAGCACACACTGGGTTTTCCCGATGGGCAGCCATACGCTCACGCATTGTGGCCACTTTAGCTTGAGTTTTACTATCGTCGAGCGCAGGGACGTTTGGCGGTGGATCCGGTGGCGGATTCCCAAGGATATTGTCCAAGATCCACTTGCCGCGTAGCACTGGTGAGGTGCGAATCGCATGAGAAGTCAGCGTCAAGATACTGCCCTGTCCCAATAATCCGCGCCGAGGGCTGTTAGCCGGTAACACCACTCGGCGAAAATGCGAGCCCTGGATATTAGGTATGTCGTAATGACCAGCCAGGCGACTGTTCAGATAGGTGTAGTCAGCAGTCAATAACTCAAGAACTCCACGATCTTCCTGCAGTAGGCTGTCGAAAAACATTTCTGTTTCGGTGATCATCGCCTGCCGCAGTGTTTCGTCAAATGCGACAGCATACGGTTCACCTGGTCTCACCAAGGTCTCAAGGTTTCTGAGCTGGAGCCACTGCCCCGCGAAGTTTTTGGTTAACGCCTTAGAGCGGGGATCAGCGAGCATGCGTCTAACTTGTTGTCCTAGTACTGATGGCAGGCTTAACGTTCCGCGTTCGGCCAGCACAAGTAATTCATCGTCTGGGATACTGCTCCATAGAAAGAATGACAAACGAGAGGCAAGTTCGACATCGGTAATTTTATATGCTGTGTTTGGGGCGACACTGATCGGGTCAGCCTCGATTCTTACTAGGAATTCTGGGCTGACGAGCAGGCGCCGGATCGCTAGTTCAATGCCGTTTTCAAAACTACCACCATCAGCCCGACCCCTGTCGTAGAAGTCGAGTATGACATTAACATCTTCATCCGTGACAGGCCTGCGATAGGCTTGACGCGTTAAATCCGACAGCAGTGCGCGTGCGCATGTCGCTTCTTGGGAAGCTACCGTCGGTTGACAGGTAAAGATTTTATCGCGGCTGGGAGTGCTTCCTGGTCCAAGAGAGTTATAAGGACCTGCAATGGTGAGGCTATTGACGAACGGTATTCTTCCACCGGGTCCTCCGGTGTTCCCTGCTGTGCGAGGGTTCTGAAACCGTTGCCGGACCTGCTCAATCAGCACCGGCGGATTGCGATAGAACGCCACTCCGATGTCTCGTGGGCCGGCCTCTATTGGTACCCGTAGCTCGATAGGGGAACCAGATGCCACGTTAATCAGTTCTAAAGGCTCACCATCAATTGTCACCTCAAGTTGGTATTCATCCCGCAACCCGCGGGTACCACCCAATTGCACACGCAGGTCATAGTCGGCATTAAGTGGGAATAGGTAGGGTACGAGCATTCCACCACGCGTACCGAAGGGCATGCCAGTGGCCCGCTCGTGTTGTTGCTCATCCTGTTCGGTTCGGTATGTTTCCGAGAAGGTTGTTGACGGCGGGTTACCGACCGCAAGGCGGCTGATAGTTCGGCCTGCATCCAGATAGCGTTCCAATAAAGCCTGTGACATCCGCAGCACGCCGCCGATGTTGTCAAAGCCATAGCCGGCATCATCAGCTGGAAGGAAATCATCAACGTTTATATCAAGAGCTAAGAGGTCACGGATGGCATTGTGATATTCAGCTCGGTTCAGTCGGTGAATCGTTGCTGGTCGTCCTGGCTCCGGATGGACTGCGGCAGCGCTATCGAGTTCGGAGGTGAGCCAATTTCGAAAACTATCCAGCGTCGCCTGTTCAGGTCGTGGCATACCGGCAGGCGGCATCAATCCGGCTTGTAGCTTGCGCACAACTTTTTCCCAGTGAAGGCCGTCGGTTCCCACGGTGGACAGATCGAGATTATCGAGGGCCAAACCGACAGCGCGTAGCTGAGAAGTTAGTGCGTCTGCTTGCTCTGGTGGGCTATCGATAATCGCTTGGTTATGACAGGTAGCGCAATACTGATCGACCAGGGAGCGATATTCTGACGCAGGCTGTGCCATAACACCGCCCGTCAGCAAGCCGGCGACCAAGGCTACCGTTGTATAAAGCGGAGCAATTCTATAGATTTTGCGCCTTTTTAGTTCCTGCAAAAAATTACCCATTCGCTCACCGTAAGCTGGGGCAGGGTGCCGCTCCAGTGGCTTGTTGTTAACCCGAAAACCTTAACAAATAACGAGGTCAGAGGCACTAATTTTATGTAATTGAGTAAGAGCAGGAAAACAAATTGGGCGAGGGACTAGGATGTTTCAGTGAGCTTTCTTAATAATTATCAAGTCAGTATTTTAGCTTGTTCCGATACCCAGCATACCTCTAGATATCCGGATAGAAATAGCGATAAGTTACCTTAAATTATTGGTTGTAGCTAATCGTTATATAACTTATTATATAACGATATTTGGACCGTGGACGGGCTATGAGTAAATACGTAAAGCTGCTGGGGATAGTGGTTAGCCTAATGGTAGGGCCTGTTAGAGCAGAAACAGCCTTAATCTCGGTAGCCTCCAATTTTTCCGGGGCCTTTGAAGAACTTGAGCAGGTTTTTGAGATGGAAAGCGGCCATCTCATTGAGACTGTCTTCGGCTCTTCCGGAAGGTTTTTTGCGCAGATTAACAATGGAGCTCCTTTTCACGCATTTCTCTCCGCTGATCAGGAAAAGCCGGACGCTCTGCAGAAAGCAGGGTTGGTGGTTGAAGAATCCCGCTTTACCTACGCTCTTGGGAAACTTGTACTGTGGTCGTCTCAATCGAATTTAGTTGATTCCAGTGGTCAAGTTCTCAAGCAGAATAATTTTCGCCGCTTAGCCATCGCTAATCCCCGTTTAGCTCCTTACGGTATAGCAGCTATGGAGGTGCTGGAAAATCTTGATCTTGCCAGTGGTATTCAGGGCAAAATTATACAGGGAGAAAACATTGCTCAGACTTATCAGTTTGTAAGCACCGGTAACGTGGAACTCGGACTTGTCGCCTTTTCCCAAGTGTACCAGCAAGATCGAATCGTCAGCGGCTCAAGCTGGATCATTCCCGATGATCTCTATAATCCAGTTCGGCAGGATGCTGTGCTGTTGAGGAAGGGAGCAAATAATCAAGCAGCAATAGCGTTCCTAAAATTCATTCGCAGTGAGGCAGGTCGGGCAATAATTGAGTCATTCGGCTACCAGGTCGAGATGAGGTGATATGATTTTTTCTGCTGCAGATATCACCGCCATCCTGTTAACACTCCAATTAGCAGTAACTGTCACGCTTGTATTGATTGTAGTAGGTACACCGATTGCCTGGTGGTTGGCGCAATCACGGTCATGGTTAAAAGGTCCGATCAGTGCTCTCGTTGCTCTACCCTTGGTTTTACCGCCGACTGTGCTCGGATTCTACCTACTAATTGCCATGGGTCCCGATGGGCCTGTAGGTCAACTCACCCAGATAATGGGGTTAGGTACTCTTCCATTTACATATTGGGGCCTTGTCATTGGGTCGGTTTTCTACTCACTGCCTTTTGTAGTGCAACCACTTCAAAACGCTTTTGAAGCGATAGGAGAACGTCCGCTTGAAGTAGCGGCTACATTGCGAGCGGGTCCCTTAGATCGTTTCTTCACAGTAGTTCTGCCTATGGCAAAATCGGGTTACTTTACCGCCTCGGTACTGGGTTTTGCTCACACCGTTGGCGAATTCGGTGTAGTACTCATGATTGGCGGCAATATCCCTGGTGAAACTCGGGTGGTTTCGGTGCAAATATTCGACCATGTCGAAGCCTTGGATTTTGGACAGGCCCACTGGCTAGCCGGGGCGATGTTAGCATTTTCGTTTCTGGTTTTGCTTTTGGTGTACGGCGCCAAAGATAGAACGCGTGTGCTGGGTATGAGGTACGGATCATGAATGTACCCGCTAGCGAATTTATCGAAACCGCTTTTCATCACAGCTATTCCGTGGAGCAACAAAATGAATTTACGCTCGATGTGGACCTGAACCTGCCTGCGGTTGGAATTACTGTCGTGTTCGGAGAATCTGGTTCAGGGAAGACGACATTACTTCGCTGTATTGCTGGGCTGCAACGGGTAGCTAAAGGGAAGCTAAACATAGGGGATGAAGTTTGGCAGAACGAAGAAATCTTTGTACCTACCAATAAACGTCCCGTGGGATACGTGTTCCAAGAATCAAGCCTGTTCCCTCATCTGACTGCCTTTGCGAATTTAAATTACGCCATGAAGCGTTCCGACACGACAGTTACTGTGGGGGAATACAAAAATATTGTTTCATTAATGGGTATTGAGAAACTCATTGACCGCTATCCGCACCAGTTGTCAGGTGGCGAACGTCAGCGGGTAGCTATAGCACGCGCGCTATTAATCAAACCTCGGTTATTACTCATGGATGAACCTCTTGCTTCATTGGACTTAGCGCGCAAGTTGGAAATTCTGCCGTACTTAGAAAAGCTGCGGGAAGATTTCGAGCTCCCCATTCTTTATATTACCCATTCCATTGATGAAGTAGCCAGGCTAGCCAATTACCTTGTAGTTATGTCACAGGGGCGCGTGGTGGCCCAAGGAACATTATCCGATGTCTTATCACGTCTTGATTTGCCTTTCCAACTGGGTGAAGACACGGGCGTGGTCGTTGAAGCTAAAGTTGTTGAGCGAGATACACAGTGGCAGTTGTTGCGTGCAGAATTCTCTGGAGGGCAGTTGTGGGTGCGCGATGGAGGAGATGCGATAGGATCCCTCATTCGTATTCGCATTTTGGCGCGCGATGTCAGTTTGGCTCTCGAAGCTCATAAAGATTCCAGCATTGTGAACCTGCTTCAAGCTGAAGTTATCGAAGTCAGGGACGATACGTCGACAGCCATGGCTTTAGTGAGGTTGCGTATTGATACAACCGTAATAATCGCCAGAGTATCGCGCCGTTCTGTGGATCACCTGGACATTCATATGGGTCGACAGATGTGGCTGCAGATCAAGTCGGTGGCTATTCTAAGATGAGTAATCGGCTTAATGATAATTCTAGGGGGTTAATAAAATAACGCTGGAAGCCTTGAATAGGGCACTAGCATCGTCTCCTTTTTTCAAACCCAGTTCGGCCACGCTTACATTTGTTATGACCGCACAAATAGATTTTCCATCTCCTATGTCTAAAATTACTTCGGTGTTAACTTGGCCTTTTAACATCTTGACGACTTTTCCCGTAAGTTGATTACGAGCGCTGGTTTTCAAATCGATACTTTTGCTAAGTAATATCCAGGTTGATTTGATCAGAGCGATACAGATACTGCCCTTTTTCAACTTCATGTCTTTAAGGCTGTCATTGGTGATATGCGCGGTTAATGTCAAAGTATCACCGATACGTAACTCTATTTCTGAATTTACAGCACCATGTGTTATTCCAACGACTTTGCCCCGGTACTGATTACGCGCACTGGTGATCAAGGTCGTATTCTTTATGAAACTTGCCAAATCGCTGATAGTAGAGAGTTTTTCCCCAAGTTGATTTACAAAGGCTTTATGTTCATTTTGTAAAACCTGGAATCCCTGCACTATTTCCTGACCTACTTCCGTTAGCGTGGTTCCGCCGCCGTGATAGCCACCCACAGAACGCAATACCAAGGGCTTGTCGGACATATTGTTCATCGCGTTGATGCGATCCCAGGCGGTCTTGTAACTTATGCCGATCTTCTTGGCAGCAGCAGAGATTGAGCCACATTCATCAACAGCTGTCAGCAATTGCACCTGTAACTCAGTTAATGAACCCTTGTCTCCGCTTAAAAGAGATAGATTTCCTTTGAGAGCAGTGTTTTTCTTTCTTGGCATTTTAGAGGTCGGTTTTGTTTCAGTCCTGGTGAGCTTGAATTGTACATCAGTGCCGACTTATTCGGAGAGTAAGTGGTTTCAGATTTGACCCTATCGACAAGCGATGGCATAACTATAAAGGAGAGAGTAAATTCAGGATTAAGCGATGAAAACAAAAATAGCAATTATGTTACAGATGGCGTTCGTGTTCTCCCTGGTGTCCATGGTGGCTATCAACTTTGCTCAGGAACGACCGGCACTTACGCCAGAACAGTTGGACCGACTGACGATAAGGCCGGTTTCGGGTAAAGAAGGTCTGTATCTACTTCCGGGGTTCGATGGAGCTCTGTCAGGAGGCAATGTTGCCGTGCTCGTCACCGGCGACGGCGTCATAATTGTCGATAACAAGTTCTCATACAGCTACGGCGATATTACCCGCCAGATAGGTACCGTAACCACTGAACCAATACGCTATGTGCTTAATACCCACCATCATTTCGATCATGCTGGGAGCAACGCGGACTTCATGCCGGTTGCGCAAGTTATCGGTCACGAGAATGCTAGGATAAACATAGTCAGAAACGGACAAACGGGTGCTCAAAATGTCACCTTTGCCAGTCGGACTAGTGTGTTCTTGAACGGAGTAGAAGTGCAGGCGCATCATTTCGGGAGAGGCCACACCAACGGTGATTCGGTAATGTATTTTCCGGAATTACAGACGGTCCACACTGGCGACCTATTTATTTGGGGTAACCGACTAGATGGCACCACGCTGGCGCCTTTTATTGACTACGCCAATGGGGGTAGCGCAGCAGAGTGGACTGCAACTCTGGATGGATTGCTGTCTCTTGATTTTGACACCGTTATACCCGGCCACGGGCCGATTCTATCGAAGGCAGACATACGTATCTTCCGTGATAAGTTCGATCATTTAGTGTCCCGCATTAACATGCTAATTGAAGCAGGCGTTGACCGTGACGATGTTGTCACCGAACTGGACATAGGAGATCTGAACTGGCCTTTGGCGCCGGATCGTATCCAGGCGATCTACGATGAGCTGAGCGGATAGGGGCTGACCCATGACTATTAGCAGAGAAATACTTCGTTTCGTTACAATTTCAATGATCATCATGGTGCTGTTGGTAAAGCCTATGCATTCTTTTTCGCAGAGCACAGTGACGCAATCTGCGGTTGATCCGCTCGCGATCCAACTTAATGAGATCCGATGGGGGCGTCCCGGGGGAGGGAACGGTTTTCCTATCGGTGTTCAGACTTCTCGCCAGGGTATCGACCTGGAGACGGGGGGTATCACCTACTATGCGAAATTTCCAGCAGGATCCCACTTCGACTTGCATTGGCATACACATGATGAATTCGTAGTAGTGGTATCTGGTGAACTCACCGTAGTGTTAGGCGATGAAAGTCATAATCTTAATGTGGGTAGCTACGTGGTTATACCCGGCAAACTTATCCATTCGTGGGATGTTCCCATCCAAGGAGGAGACGCCATAATTCTGGTGCGCCGGGCCGGCTCTGCCGACTTCAACTTTGTCCATAAATAAATGTTAGGTCTTGGGTATAGCAGTCGGTTATCAAACTTAATGGTCTTTGTTTAAGGGAATCTTTTCAAACGTATTATCCTAGGTCTCTGCAAGGATGGATTGCATACCTATTACAATTTGTTGCAAACAATCAATGGTTTACGAAGTTTTCGAGCCTCTGTTTGACCTATTATAAGTGGACTTTATAGAAGAGAGTCCTTATGCTTTGCTCTCGAAAAAATATACAGCACTTCGAGGATTCGAAGAATGAAAAATAGACTTAATGGTGTATTCAAGATTGCTGCGGTTGTGGTAATGGGAGCACTCTCCACAGCAGCTATAGGGCAGTCCGGTAGCCTTCGCAGTGAGTATCCAGAACTAGCTGGTCTGAATAACGCGTTTGATGTTACCCAGGCAGAGATATTCGACGCCATGGCTGGCATAAATTCGGACCCAGCTACCGAGGAAGCCCGCAGTGAACTGCGAATGGAGTTGGACATGATGGCCAACATGGACATGCATGAGATGATGTCTAGGAATGCGGGCCAAGGTGGTCAAATGGACATGTCAACGCCCATGACCGGTCCGTACGGTGAATCAGAGATCGAGGCACGAGTCGAGCTTTATGGTCTGTTACAGACTGACCACTCAGATACTGATGCTGAACAGGCATTTGTAAACTCTGAAGCACTAACAAGACACTCGGCTCGAGTGTTACAGCACGGACGTTCATTTGAGAGAGCTGTTTGGGACATATTCGCTAGCCCTTCCATGAACATCTTTCAGAAGCGTATTGCAGTGGATGAAGCCATTGAGGAATACAGAACCTCCGATCCGCGTCATGCCGTGTCTCTCACTCCCAAAAGCTCTGAGTTATACCTTGCTCATCCATATGCTAATGGACTTACATCAGCTTTTCCTCGCTTAAGCGGACTAATGTGGACCAATCAGTGGCTGCAACTCGCTTCGTTGGAAGCCATCATCATCGGTCAGGTGGATCCGCAGTTTGCCGGCAGTGTGCCCACAACGCTAGAGCGTTATCGAAGCAAACTGGGTTCCGATACCGGGATGACAATGTTCCCGCCACCGTCCGAGATGCCTAGTGCACCGGCAATTGCCCCTCAACTTTACAGTCAGGCCCCCCAAGCAGCGATCATCATTGACAACTTGAACATGTTGGAGGCGGCTCTGGCGGACATAATTGCCTATCCCGATGTTGATGATCGTGAAACTGTCATCGATGAAGTGGCAGAATGGTATATTAGCGACGAGTTGTATTTGGTTGACACCATGGATTACCTGTTGAATGCATTGCGGGGTGGTATTTTCAACCAAGGCGGTCCAGCAATAGGAGAGTTGGGCCAATCGGAAAGGAACCGTTCACGGTCCGCGATGGAGATGCAGCACAGTATGATAATGACAGCCCCGAACTAATTTTCAGTTAGCTCAAAAAAACCCGGCTGCTGAAAAGTTGCCGGGTTTTTGTTACGTACAGTTTCTGTAGTGGGCTAGATAACTTTTTCTTCCAGCAAGTCCGCCGCGTACTTCACGCTTCGTGCACTAAACGCCATATAGGACAGTGATGGGTTCTGACAAGCAGAAGACGCCATGAACGAACCATCTGTAATGAAAAGGTTCGGCACGTCATGGGTTTGGCACCAACCGTTTAATACCGAAGTGTCTGGGTCACGTCCCATTCGAGCGCTGCCCATCTCATGAATGCGGTTACCAGGTACAGTCAGGTTCACTGGTGATGAATTAATTTCTGAACAGCCCGCAGCTTCTAGCATAGCCACAGCATCTTTACGTGCTTCTTCCAACATGATGCGCTCGTTCTCACTGTAGGTCACATTGAACAGGGCCAAAGGATTACCCCACTTGTCTACTTTGGTAGGGTGCAGTGTTACTCGGTTATTTGGATTGGGAAGCTGCTCGCCGAAGGCTCCGATGGATACCCGCCATGGCCCGGGGGCACCGTGGGCTTCCTTGAAGACTTGGCCTATACCGGGGATCTGTCCATTGGCATTTCCAAGAGGGGTGGCACCACCCTGGTATCCGAAGCCTCGCTTATAGGGCTTATCGTGTTCTGTGATATTTGCATAGCGAGGGATATAAATGCCGCCAGGCCGGCGACCAAATACAGTCTTGTTCTCGAAACCCTGAATAAGTCCATTGGCACCGGCGCCGCTTACGTGATCCATTAGATTGCGGCCCACTTGATCGGACGTGTTAGCCAGGCCATTGGGAAAGGTTGGGGATTTGGATTGCAACAGAATTAAAGCAGAAGCGATCGTTGAAGCGTTTAGAAAAACTAGGCGAGAAGAATAGAAGCGGTGCTGGTTGGTTTCGGCATCTACAACCCGAACCCCTGTAACGCGATTACTTTCAGCGTCGTACTCTACCGATTGTACGATGGCGTTGTGCACCATAGTGAGATTGCCTGTTCGTTGTGCAGCCGGCAGTGTAGCGTGTAACGAAGAAAAGTAAGCTTTAAAGCTACAACCAAAATGACAACGATTTTGCGCCTGGCAATTGGTGCGCCCCAATGCTCTTTGTTCGTCAGTCACCGCTGTAATGTGCGCTACCCTAGCCTGGATCACGTTGCGGCCTGGAAAAGCGGCTTCTACCCGGGTCTTGAATTCCTTTTCTGCGCAAGTCAACTCAAAGGCCGGTTGGAATTCGCCATCGGGTAACTGTTTCAGCCCATCTCGGTTGCCGGCAATACCAGCGAAACGTTCCACGTAATCGTACCAGGGAGAGATTTCATCGTAGCGAACCGGCCAGTCGATACCGATGTTTTCTTCCTTGTTAGCAGTGAAATCTTGCGGACCCATTCGATAGGACTGACGACTCCACATGATGGAACGTCCTGCAGTGTGGTAGCCACGTAGCCAGTCGTATTCTGTACCGTTGACGGTTTCATAGGGGTGTTCGTCATCTTTTACCCAGAAATGTTTATTGGATTCTTTTACGGCATAGGCTACGCCGGGGTATTGTTTGTAATAATGGCGGGCGATCTCATCCTGTGAGATACGGTCCAGGTTTTTCTGTTCCCAAGGTGGCAGCTGATCGACATAGTCGCGTTCCGGTTTGATTTCCGGGCCACGCTCTAACACAGCGACCCGTAGGCCGTGCTCGCAAAGTTCCTTGGCACTCCAGCCGCCACTCATGCCAGAGCCCACTACGATTGCATCAAAATCTGGCAATGCTGTTTCCCTCTCTTTTTGTATCGTTTGTAAGGTTGCTGATTATTGGATCTCAACACAGGGATCCCAACGCCCTGGCACTGCTACCCATTTTTGTTCTTGAAGAGCGCCATCTTCAGAAGCAAAGTAGGCTTGCGTAATGAGACTTTTCAATGAACGGTAACCGCTGTAACTAGTAGGTCGGCCGTTAAAGGCTTCGTAATCGAATTCGGCTAATCGCTGTTCTGAAGCGTCTGGGGGAAGTGTTGCGAAACCTTCTCCCAACATACGCGTCAGTTCTTTAAGCTCTTCATGATGGTTATTTTTGGTCTCTGGATTAGCCCATTCCGTCATTAGGCTATCAAGAAATCCAGGTACTTTGACATCCAATGCTCCTGGGGTGTCTGTGCGAGGAATAATTAGATCACTGATTCGTGATACCAGGGCTAGTTCCTGATCACTGTAGAAGCGCATTGAAGAGGATGGGACGATTCGTGCTATTCCACCACAGGCATTGAGTACAGATGCTCCACCTATTGAAACAATTAAACTTTGCAGAACTTCACGGCGAGTTTTCATTGTTGTTATCTTATTTAAAAGCAACGCCTAAGAATAGGGAAAAACAGCTGGTAATAACAGCGCAGTTATAGAAGTATTTTTCATAAAAAAAACCGGATGGCTAACCATCCGGCTTTCAGTTCTTAATTAGGGTAAAAAAAGTTAATCGTTACCTGCCACGGATCGCTCTTCTTTGGCTTTACGCTCAGCGACCAGTTGTTCATAGCCCTCGTCGTCCAGGTGAGTAAGCGCGATCCAGGCATGAGACATCTCGTCACCGGTGCGGCTTCCTCCAAAAACCCATTGATCGGGGTCCGGATTGTTGGGATTGTTTGCAGTGTTGTCATACCATTGTTTGATCACGAGAACTGCTCCAGCCGGAACTAGCGGAGCTAAATCGGGCTCATAAATATGGCTGTGATGCCAGGTTGCACTCCAGTTAGAGATCTGGCTAATTTGTTCGGTACGACCGGTTTTCGGGTAGAAAATTTCCAGCGTTGCGGCGTTCATGCGCAGATGGCCATGAGGCTGAAAACTGTCAATACGTACAGGGTGGTCAAAAGAGTGGAAACCCTGAGTCATAGTATAACCATGCGGAGGTATGATTAGATTTCCATTTTCGTAACCGTCCCTCAGAGCGTACTGCTTCAGATCCTGTCGATAGAGGTCATCATTACTTTCATACTCTTCATCGTGAAACCATAGACCAATTTCCACCACATTGTTTTTAATCACTTGGCCTTGAGCTGTTGCACCGACGCCACCCGGGTACATGTGTATGTTCCATTCAATCAGCGAACCGGCGGGAATAGAGCGGCATACACCCTCGGGGATTAACTCGCCCCATTTCCCCATCGCGTACTCTGTCAACATGCCGAATTGCTCCATGCTCCCATCTTCCTGTGGAAACTTAATACGGGAATTTGCATGGTGGACTACGGCCTTAGCATCGCCTCTTGGTTTTACCTGAATGGCTTTCAAGCAACGGTCTCTAGTTACTGGAAGAGGCGCAAAATGTTTGCTCCAGAGATCATTACCATCGGCGGGAATATCCATAGGCACGGACGGTACAATTAGATCAGGCTGGCCTAGGTCCGCTGCGAAATTCCAGGCATCAGGATCAGGGAGGTTGGGTAGTGGAGGGACTATGTCCGCATCCCCCAAGGGTGATCCCTGGTTTACCCAGGCAACGATAGTATCAATTTCGCCCTGGGCCATTCGCCAGTCACCTTTCAGGTCCTGGATACCGATGTGCTGATCGTAGGCATAGGGAGGCATTTCCCGATTGGCTACGCGGAGCTGGATCAGGGGCGCCCACGGGCGTATTTGTTCGTAGGTCTCAAACTGCATGGGTCCGATACCGCCTTCACGGTGGCAGACAACGCAATTCTCGTTCATGATTTTTGCAATATGGCTGTTGTAGGTGACGTCACGAGTTTGTGCTACCGCGCTCGCGAAAGCTAGAGTCAGAAGAACTCCTGTCAGCACAGCAAATAATCTTCGAATTGTTTGCATATTTTCCATACCTCATACTCTTGGCAGGTGTTGGTATTGAGATTTCAAATCAACTGTTCGTAACTTCTAACTCCGTAGTGTACTTGCTTTAGTCGTTGACAAAAAGTGTAAATCCTCGAAAATTTGCCATCATCTAGCAGCAAAAAGGCCGATTGGAGCGATCCAATCGGCCTTTTTTAATTGAGCAAACGATCAGTTGTCGAGTTTAGTCGTTACCCGCTA
>Ga0209034_10000308_pt1 | contig 24462 bp, 19 predicted proteins | sample MarorgKNORR_S2LV_2_FD_188219 | JGI IMG/M metagenome (GOLD analysis project Ga0209034, IMG submission 188219) | Marine microbial communities from the Southern Atlantic Ocean, analyzing organic carbon cycling - 250m_A/KNORR_S2/LV (SPAdes) (version 2) | ecosystem: Environmental > Aquatic > Marine... | reverse complement strand
ACCAGTGGTTTCCGTGTCCAATATAAGCTGTCTCATGATTCCCTAAGCCTTAGCTCAAGTCCTCGGTTGGCCAGAGCATCAGCTCTCTCATTATCAATATGCCCTGAATGGCCTTTAACCCACAACCAATTAATATCATGCTCGGACACTAATGTATCCAGCCTAATCCAAAGTTCTGCATTTAGAACTGGCTTTTTTTTGGCGTTCTTAAACCCATTGGTTTTCCAATTAGTAATCCATTGTGTGATCCCATTCTTGACGTATTTAGAGTCTGTGAATAAATCAATCTTACAAGGTTCCTTTAAGCTTTCTAGTGCCTTAATAGCTGCAAGTAATTCCATTTGATTATTGGTTGTGTCCAACTGTCCTCCACAAAGCTCTTTTTCATGGCCATTACTCCTTAATAAGGCGCCCCACCCCCCAGGACCGGGATTCCCTCTGCATGCTCCGTCTGTGTATATCTCAACTTGCTTCATGGTCTTATCCAGAATAATTTAAAGGTTATTTTATTTTAATGTAAAATGTATCACGATGAATCATAAATATTCCTCTAGACTGATTTTTAAATTTAAAAGGCAAAATAAATGGGATTCTTAGACGGTAAAAAAGCTCTAATTAGTGGGGTCGCCAGTAACCGCTCGATTGCATTTGGTGTGGCTCAGTGTTTACATCGGGAAGGAGCAGAGCTAGCCTTCACCTATCAAACTGATAAGTTAAAACCAAGAGTTGAAAAAATAGCAGCTGAATTGGGTTCATCCATCTGCATACCCTTAGATGTCTCCAATGATCAAAATATTACTGACGCTTTTGCTGAGCTTAAACAAAACTGGGAAACATTCGACATCATGATTCACTCCATTGCCTTTGCTCCCATGGAGGAGTTAAAAGGTTCCTTTGTTGAATCAGTCACAAGAGAAGGGTTTAAAATGGCACATGAAATCAGCAGTTACAGTTTCGCTTCAATGGCGAGAGAAGCAAAACCCATGCTCAATGATAATGCTTCATTGTTGACCATGACCTATTTGGGCTCAGTCAAGTCTGTGCCTAACTACAATGTTATGGGCCCTGCAAAAGCCAGTCTCGAGTCAACGGTAAGATTTTTAGCTGCTGATTTAGGTCCTCAAGGTATTCGCGTCAATGCGATCTCAGCTGGTCCGATCAAAACCCTTGCTGCTGCTGGAGTTAGTGGATTCAGAGGGTTGCTTAAACACGTGGCCTCCAAGACTTCAATTCGTCGTAATGTCACCATTGAAGATGTTGGCAATACTGCAGCATTTCTTTCTTCAGACCTAGCCTCAGGAATCACAGGTGAGACCATCTATGTTGATGGAGGCTATAGGAATTTAGGGATGACGTTTGATATGAAATAGTTGATCTGACTACAGATCGAATAAACCGCTATACAATCCAGGGTCCACTGACACTTCAGCATTTTTTCTTAGATGCTCTGCAAACGCATTCAGTTCTCTTGAACCAATTTGTTCAGAGAGTTCAAGTTTAGCTGAATTTCTTTCTTCATCATTGAACAATTCCAATCTCCCATCCTCATAGTTATTTACCCGAATAAGAAAAACTTTTTCCCCTTCTATATAAGTTTGGATAGTACCCTCTGCCATGTCTTGACTTGAAGAATTAAATATCATCTCAACTAATCCTCTGGATAATTCTGTGTCACCTCGAGACACATCAAACTCACTGGCTTCAATATTTAATTCACCGGCGTTACCCTCAAAGGAGGCATTATCACTGAACTGAGGTTTAATTAGTTCTGCGTAATTGTTGGCCAAACTAATAGCCTCTTGAGAAGCCAAATAATCTTTGATCCCTGATTCAACATCTGAGAAATCTCTAGTGGTTGGGATTCGATGACCGATAACTCTGGCCACAAAAATACTGTCATCAAGTTCAAAAAGAGGAGTGTTTTCAGATGTTTCTATAGAATTTTGACTGAATAAAATACTGATGATTTCTGGGTCTTGATTAAAAAAAGTGGCTCCATTTCGTGACACTCCATCTATACGACTCAAGGATAATCCAAGTGAATCGGCCACTGAATTCAGCTCATTAAATGCTTGCAAAGAGAGATCCGCAAGCTGATCAGCCAATCCAAATAGCTTATCTTCAGCAAGCAACTTTGAGTATTCACTATCAAGCTCTGGCTGAATATCTTGGTACTCTTGTTGCTGACCTTCTTTTAACTCATCTAACCTTATTAGATGATAACCAAAATCTGTTTTGACTGGGTCTGATAATTCATTAACCTCTAGAGAGAATAGTACTTTATCAAACTCAGGAACAAATAACCCTGGCTCTGCCCAACCTAGATCACCACCCAACTCTGCTGAACCTGGATCATCTGAGAACTCTTTTGCAATCTCATCAAAACTTTCTGATGCTAAGCGCTCCTGAACATTTAAGATTGTCTCCAAGGCATCCTCTTCATTGGTGTCCTCATCAATAGCAATTAAGATATGTCGTGATTTTCGTTCTTCATTGGTGATGAATCGTGCAAGATTATCTTCGTAATAATCTCTTAGATCATCCTCTGAGTACTCTATTGTTGCAGCGACATCATCGAGACTGAGACTTAAGTATTCTACATCGACCTCTTCATCAGTTTGAAACAAGTCTTGATTGTTATCAAAATACAATTGAATTTGATCAGCATCGATTACAACCTCGCCAATAAAATCTTCAGAGTTTATAGTCAGCAATTGACCAATTCGTTTTTGCATCTGTAATTCAATAAATTGTCTAAATTCATTGGGGGTAATAAAAGAAGTATCAATAAAACCTCTTCTCAGTTGGTTAATCTGAAGTTGCAATCTTAGGTCTGATTCGAATTGTTCAACTGAAACACCTTGGCTCGCTAATATTGCTTCATAATTTTGTCTATCAAAAATACCACCCACCTGAAGGCCAGGGTTGTTTGTGATCAGCTCGACAACATATTCAGGACTAACCCGATAACCATTTTTACTCATGTAATCCAATAACAAGGCTCTTAAGATTAGATCCTCAGTGGCTGATTCCTTAATGGTTTGATCAAGGATCTCAGGGACTTCATCACCAAATACTTGCTGTAACTCTGCAAGCTTATTTGAATATTCTTCTCGATATTCAAAGAGAGTAATTTCAGTATCATTCACCGTGATCACTACATCATCTTCAAGTGGTGTTTGATCCATATTGCCAAAACTAATCACCAGAGTCAGTGCAATAAGACTGATAACCAATATGGCTATCCATCCAGTAAATCGTTGTCTAATAGCTTCTAACATAATGCGACCTTAGATGGACTCAAATAAGCCGGCAGCACCCATGCCACCGCCAACGCACATTGTAACCACACCGTACTTGAGACGTTTTCGTTTAAGTTCTCGGATTAAATGACCCACTTGTCTTGATCCGGTCATACCAAATGGGTGGCCTATGGCTATTGAACCGCCATTTAAATTTAATTGCTCTGTTGGTAGATTAAGATGATCCCTGATATAAACAACTTGTGAAGCAAAGGCTTCATTAAGTTCCCATTGATCAATATCTTCTATTTCTAAGCCAGCTGCTTTTAGAAGTTTAGGAATCGCATAAACTGGGCCAATACCCATTTCATCGGGTTCACACCCAACCACAGTAAAACCCCTAAAATAAGCAAGGGGCTCTAATCCTAACTCATTAGCTTTATCCGCATTCATAACCATAGTGACCGAAGCTCCATCAGACAGCTGTGAGGCATTTCCCGCAGTCACTGAGCCATTTTCAGGGTCGAAGACAGGGTTTAGACTAGCTAAGCCTTCTAGGGTGGTTTGAGGACGATTACAATTATCTTTGTCCACTACGGTTTCAACTTCAGAGATTTCACCGGTTTCTTTGTCTTTAACCATCATCAGAGTTTTCATAGGAACAATCTCATCATCATATAAACCTTGATTTTGAGCTTCAGCACATCGTTGTTGGCTCGACAGAGCGTATTCATCTTGAGATTCTCTAGTCACATTGTATCGTTTCGCTACTGTCTCGGCAGTGGTGCCCATGGCATGATATACACCGGGCACTTTCTCAGTAATTTTCTCATTCTCAAACATGTATTGGTTGATATGCCCTTGAGTGGTGCTAATCGACTCAACCCCACCGGCAATTATACAATCAGCAAAACCACTTTGTATTTGAGTGGCTGCCATAGCAATGGTTTGTAAGCCAGATGAACAATAACGATTAACTGTTGTGCCGCCAGTTTTAATAGGTAGCTTGGATAAAACGGCTGAGGTCCTAGCTATATTATTACCTTGAGGCCCTTCTGGATAACCACAGCCCAATATCAGATCTTCTACTGTCTCAGGATCGACACTTGGATTTCTATCCATTAATGCATCAATAATATGAGCTGTCATATCATCAGCACGCGTTTGATTAAAACCGCCTCTAAACGATTTCGATAACCCTGTTCTTACACTATCTACTATTACTGCTTCAGCCATAACTAACCCTTCGTATCATTTTATAAATTATTAAGACCCATTTAAAAGTCTGGCGGAGTGGACGGGACTCGAACCCGCGACCTCCTGCGTGACAGGCAGGCATTCTAACCAAACTGAACTACCACTCCGTGCTTAATAAGTGACTTATTATAATGAATGTTACAACCTATTTTCTATTATTTATTTGATTTATGAATTATTCCAAATTGGACTAGGTGGTGTGTGCTGAGGGGGATAAACCGCAGAGATTCATTTTTATCTATGCTTGCCTTTATTCCATCCACTTTTCGCTAGATATTTTTCTGCGGATTGGATTGCTCCACTTTCAATGCTTGTTGCCATGCTGTCATTCCATCGGTTCAGATAACCAAATAGAGATATAACGGCCAAAATTTCGACTATTTCTCCATCGTCCCAATATTTTTGCAGTCGCTGTTGAAGGTCTTCATCAACTGCATTAGGGATCTGTGATGCAGCCAACGTAAAATCCAGGGCAGCTCTTTCAGCCTCATTGAACGATTTATGGGTTCTATATTCCCAAATATTATCTAATTGTTCTTGTTCTGCACCGTATCGCTCTGCAGCTCTGATGGCATGTGCCTGACAGTACTTACACCCTGCTGCATTGCTGCTCACCCAGGCAATTATTCTTTTAAAAGCAGAAGTAACTCTTCCATGGTTCGCCATCACAGCCATATTCAAAGTTATAAAAGAGCGTGCAATTTCAGGTCTTATTTGCATCGTTAACACGGAATTTGGACAGAACCCTAGAGTCTCGTTAAAAAATTCAGCTAATTTACTGACCTCTGGATTGGAGTCTGGAGAAAGCGGTTTCACTAATGGCATCTATAGTTCCTCATGAAAAATTAAAAGTCAGAAGTATTATAAAGTAAACTATAAATATGAAAAAACTACTACTCGGCATTATTGCCATTAACTTTTTATTTTCACTTCCTTCGTATGGCAACGACCTAAAAACACAGCTCGAGAGCGACTTACCAACCCTTATGGAGAAAGTGGTGGAGTGGAGACACGATATACACCAACATCCAGAGCTCAGCAATCGAGAGTTTAGAACAGCCAAAAAAGTTGCTGACCATCTTCGGTCACTGGATATTAAGGTTGAAACAGGCATAGCCTACACCGGTGTTGTAGGTTATATAGAGGGTGGACTCGAGGGGCCCACAATTGCCTTAAGGGCCGACATGGACGCGCTGCCTGTTGAGGAGAAAACAGGCCTCCCTTATGCCTCAAAAGAACGAGCCAGTTATTTGGGCAATGATGTCGGGGTAATGCATGCATGCGGCCACGATGCTCATGTTGCTATTTTGATGGGTGTTGCTGAGTTTTTAGTACAAAACCGACAGGCTTTAAAAGGAAATATTTTACTAATTTTTCAACCTGCTGAAGAGGGCCCCCCAGAAGGGGAAGGAGGCGGAGCAAAAATGATGCTGGACGAAGGCCTGTTTGAAAGGTATTCACCAGAAGTGGTTTTTGGTTTGCACGTTTCTAATATGAAGCATGGCTATGTTTTTCTTAAGCCAGGACCAGCAATGGCAGCAGCGTCTGCATATCGAATAAAAATAAAAGGAGTGCAAGCCCATGGTTCAAGACCGTGGGATGGTGTTGATCCGATTATGGCAACATCAGAATTAATTACCTCTCTGAACACCGTGGTCAGCAGAAGGATTAATATTATTAACAACCCGGCGGTTGTTTCTGTGGGTATTGTTAAGGCAGGCACTAGAAATAATATTATCCCGGAAGATTCTGAGATTGTTGGCACCATAAGAACTTTTGACCCTGTTTTGAGAGCAGAGATTTACGATGAAATTAGACAAATAGCAAAAGGAATAGCGGTTGGTACAGGCACAGAGATTACTGTGGAGTTCGATGTTGGCGGTTTTTATCCGGTCACCATAAATAACCCAGAGCTTTATCTTTCTATGAAGGGTTCTCTTATTGAGGCTACAAAAGGAAAGTTTATAGAGAGAGATAAGCCAGTTACTGGCGCCGAAGACTTTTCATTTTTTGCTCAAGAGGTACCTGGGCTTTATTTCTCATTAGGGGTTAATAAAAAAGGCGTTACCGAATTACAACCAGGCAATCACTCGCCGTATTTTACTATTGATGATGACGCACTTGATCAAGGTTTCAGGTCTCTGGTTTATTTAACTTTGGATTATCCTGAGGTTCAATAAATGAAAAAGATACTACTCGGCATTCTTGCCATTAGCTTAACTTTTATATCATTTAATCTAGCACTCATGTCACTAGAGCCAGTTCATGCTGCTCCACCTAAAAATCTACCTGCTCCACCTCTTGCTCAACCTGCAAATAATATTTCAACTATGTACAGACCACCTCGAATAATCATCATGTCTGAACGAGATCAAGGCGGATATTCTGATTATGACCATATGAAATGTTTGGAACAAGCACAGCTGGAACCTCGTGGTGAAAAAAGGAATGATGCGAGAAAAAATTGTAATGAATCATTACAATAGATGTCGAAAGACTCTGGTGGGTGCTGACGGGATCGAACCGCCGACATTCGCCTTGTAAGGGCGACGCTCTACCAGCTGAGCTAAGCACCCAAGTAAAGTCTCCTTGAAAGTCTGTATCCGTTGTATAATAACGATTCCATTAGCTCTTTCACAGCGAGATGATACATCATAATTAACCCTGTTTCACTAATGTAACATCAAATTCTGCACCAACATCTGCATAGTCATTATCATCTTCATCAAAGAAGTGTAGGTAAGCTTCCCCATATAGTATCCATTTAGTTCTCCTTCAATTTTTATTCCCATGGAAATCTTAGGTTTCTCAAAAGTCGCCTAATGAGCATTAAAGTTTTTACATCATTTCGCCTCAACGATTTTGTATCAAATAAAGCACCCTGCTGTGTTGAGATAATCTCTCTGATAAGTTCTTCTTTAGACATACGCTTTATTTTAGTTTGTTTTGCTTTGTCTAATTCCTTTTCCCAGTTGTCAGTAGGTTTATGAGTTGCCTCACCAAGTGCTTGTTGGAAGATGTCTGAATTTTTCTTTTTCATTTAAGTTAATTAGAAAATACCGGATTCCAATCCGGCAGCCATGATCATCCCCAATTCTTCACACTCGATGAGCTGACTGTCGTCAACATCGCCGACGATCAATACCGGTTCCTGTATTTGTTTGATGGCAAGCCCCTTCAAAATTCGGGTGATGCTTTTTATTGCTCCGGTGCCGTCATTTCCCGCGCACACGAACAGTGCATAAGGCATGCCATCAATTTTGTCTTCACATGGATAATAGATGCGATCAAGAAAATATTTTATTGCTCCGCTCATATAGCCAAAATTTTCTGGTGTCCCTAGAAGTAGTCCATCTGCCCAAAGAACATCGTCCGCTGAGGCCTCAAGTGCATCACGGACTTGAACTTCAACGCCGTTAATATCTGGATTTTTCGCACCTTTAATAACCGCATCAGCCATAGCACTGGTTGTACCAGATTGCGAGTGGTAAACGATCAGGAGGTGTTTTGATTTAACCATAATTCTGACCCAAAATATTAGATAAACGGTAACTTAAATTTAATTTGATGACAGTAATTGATTAAAAAGATGCGAGTATTAGCTACTCTTAAAGTGAAAAGAAGATTGAGCTCGATAAATCGAGCTACAACCTTCTTATTAAATAAGGCCTAGTTACAAGCTTCTTTCAGAGCTTTACCAGCTTTAAACTTAGGTACATTACTTGCATTAATGTGAATTGATTCACCTGTTGCTGGGTTACGACCCATTCTTGCAGCTCTATGGCTAACTGAGAATGTTCCAAAACCAACTAGTGCAACTGAACCGCCTCCAGATAATTCGCCAGCTATTGCTGAAGTAGTTGCATCAATTGCTCTACCTGCGTCTGCTTTTGAAAGTCCTGTGCTTGCTGCTATTGCATCAATGAGATTACCTTTATTCATGTTATACATCCTTATATGTGTATTTAAAGTTCAATTCATTAGTTTCTAATAAGAGATTAATGAATCATTGTTGTCTAATCTCACAGAGTTTAGACATACAATTTATACCAGTCCTTTAAAACCCTTGTCAACAAAGGGTTTCAATTATTTTGAGATATTTAATGAGGTAGGTTTTTCTCAGTAGTTGATTTACTTTTAGGTGTTTGCGGATCTTTAGCTTGAGAAAGTTTAATTTCAGGCATTCTTTCAAGGGCAATTTCCAACACTTGATCTATCCATTTAACTGGAATGATGTTGAGCTTTTCTTTAATGTTTTTAGGGATCTCAACTAAATCTTTTGCATTTTCTTCTGGAATCACTACTGTGTCTATACTTCCTCGATGGGCAGCCAAAAGCTTTTCCTTTAAACCCCCAATTGGAAGCACCTCACCTCTTAAGGTAATTTCACCCGTCATTGCCACATTTGCTTTAACTGGAATTTCAGTTAATGAAGAGATTAATGCTGTGCACATTGCTATACCTGCACTAGGCCCATCCTTAGGCGTAGCACCCTCTGGGACGTGAATGTGTATATCTAGATTCTGATGAAAGTCCTCTTTAATGCCTAGTCCTTTAGAGCGACTTCTAACGACTGTGGAAGCTGCCTGTATTGACTCTTTCATGACATCACCCAATTGCCCGGTATTAATTAATTTCCCCTTACCTGGAACCACTGTTGATTCAATGGTAAGAAGCTCCCCACCAACCTGAGTCCAGGCCAGGCCTGTAACTTGACCAACTTGATTGTCCTTCTCGGCAATACCGTATTTAAATTTTTGAACTCCCAAATACTTATCAATCCCTGTGGGCCTAATGTGAATAGTTTCTTCCTTTGACTTCAAGACCAGTGATTTCACTACTTTTCTGGCTATTTTAGCTATCTCTCTTTCTAAGTTTCTAACGCCTGCTTCTCTAGTATAATGGCGAATGATGGCGCGAATTGCGCTTTTTGTGATCTTAATCTCATCGTCCTGAAGACCGTTAGCTTCCAGTTGTTTTTTCACTAAATACTGGTCAGCAATATTTAATTTCTCGTCCTCAGTGTACCCTTCGATTCTAATAACCTCCATTCTGTCCAATAACGGGGGAGGAATATTTAAGGTATTAGCGGTACAAATAAACATCACATCTGAGAGGTCGTAATCCACTTCGAAGTAATGATCATTAAATGTGGTATTTTGTTCTGGATCTAAAACTTCTAGCAATGCTGAAGATGGGTCTCCTCTAAAGTCCATCGACATCTTGTCAATTTCATCAAGAAGAAATAAAGGGTTCTTTACGCCGACTTTACTTAAATTCTGCATAATTTTACCGGGCATAGCCCCTATGTAAGTTCTTCTATGGCCTCGAATTTCAGCTTCATCTCTTACGCCACCTAATGACATACGAATAAATTTTCTACCTGTTGATCTAGCAATACTTGCACCAAGAGAGGTTTTTCCAACTCCAGGAGGCCCAACTAAGCATAAAATGGGTCCTTTTAGTTTTTTAGTTCGTTGTTGCACCGCTAAGTACTCAGTGATTCGTTCTTTAACTGTTTTTAACCCGTAATGATCCTCATCAAGAATTTTTTGTGCTTGATCTAACTTAACTTTTGCTTTGGTCTTCTTTTTCCATGGTGCCCCTATCAAAACATCTAGGTAATTCCTGACCACTGTGGCTTCAGCAGACATGGGTGACATCATTTGTAACTTTTTAAGCTCTGAGGTTGCTTTCTCATTTGCCTCTTTAGGCATGCCAGATTTCTTTATTTCCTTTTCAAGTTCGTCAAGCTCATTTGAGGCATTGTCAAGGTCACCCAATTCTTTCTGAATAGCTTTCATCTGTTCATTGAGGTAATACTCTTTTTGACTCTTCTCCATCTGATCCTTAACCCGACCTCTGACTTTCTGCTCAACCTCAATCATGTCGATTTCAACATCGATTAAACCAATGACATACTCTAGTCGTTCTTTGATATTAATTTGTTCTAATATTTTTTGCTTCTCTTCAAGTTTTAATGACATGTGAGCAATAATAGTGTCCACCAATCTTCCTGACTCATTGATGTTTGCAAGGGTACTAACGACCTCCGCAGGGACTTTTTTAGTGATTCTGACATAACTTTCAACTTGAGATATCAAAGTCCTTCTCAAGGCAACAATATCTTTATCTTGTTCATCGCCATGCTCATGGAGAACGCAATAGTCAGCCTTAAAGAATTCATTGGATCGAATTTCTAAAAGATCGACTCGTGATACACCCTCGACCAATAATTTTACTGTTCCATCTGGCAGAGTGACAAGTTGTAAGATATTTGCCAGTGTGCCGACAGTGTTTATATCATTAATCTGTGGGTCATCAATATCGGATCGTTTTTGTGAAGAAAGTAGAATTTTTTTATCCTCGGCCATTGCTTGCTCAAGTGCAACCTTTGATTTTTCTCTGCCAACGAATAAAGGAATCACCATGTGGGGATATACAACCACATCTCGCAATGGTAGCAAGGGCTTATCAATAACAATGTCTAACGAGATTTTTTCTTTGATTTCACTCATGGTCATAAATGATTTTTTATCATCATAGTTTATTTATGGGGTTAAAAACAGAATTTTCAAGTCATTCTGTTATTTAATTAAATAAAGTTATTTAGTGCCGGTTAATTTAGCTTTTCTTACTTTAGCTTGCTTCTCTGATTTCTTGGTGTTGGAGTCATTCGAAAGAATAAGAAACGGTTTAGACTTATTCAATACAAACTGTTCATTAACCACAACTTTTTTTAGCTTTTTTTCGTGTGAAGGAATTTCATACATGGTGTCCAAAAGCGTCTCTTCCATAATAGTTCTCAAACCTCTGGCTCCAGTTTTTCGTCTCATGGCTAACTTAGCGATGGTAGCTAAAGCTTCAGGTAAAAATTCTAGTTTAGTGTCTTCCATTGCAAATAATTTCTGATATTGCTTTATTAAGGCATTTTTTGGTTCTGTAAGTATTCTAATTAGTGCTTCTTGATTTAATTCTTTCAAGGATGAAACCACCGGCATTCTTCCAACAAATTCTGGGATCAAACCATACTTTATTAGATCTTCTGGCTCCACTTTCTCAAAGATCTCACCAAGATCTTGATTGTCTTCTTTATCTCGGACCTCTGCTATAAAACCTATCCCTGACTTATTGGTTCTGTGTTGAATAACCTTATCCAAACCTGAGAAGGCCCCACCGCATATGAACAGTATATTTGCTGTGTCTACTTGAATGAATTCTTGTTGAGGGTGTTTTCTACCGCCTTGTGGTGGAACCGAAGCTTTTGTTCCTTCTATGAGCTTCAATAATGCTTGTTGAACGCCCTCACCCGAGACATCTCTGGTAATTGAAGGGTTATCTGTTTTTCTAGAAATTTTATCAATTTCATCAATATAAATAATCCCCTTTTCAGCTTTCTCAACATCATAATCACAATTTTGAAGAAGTTTTTGAACTATATTTTCAACATCTTCACCCACGTAACCAGCTTCTGTGAGAGTGGTTGCATCTGCTATGGCAAAAGGAACATTCAAAATACGAGCTAGTGTTTGAGCAAGTAACGTTTTTCCAGAGCCAGTCGGTCCGATTAATAGAATGTTACTTTTCCCAATTTCTACATAATCATCATCCCTAGGCTTAGGTTTATCATTTAATCGTTTGTAATGATTGTAGACTGCAACCGATAAAACTTTTTTTGCTGTGTCTTGATCGATGACATACTCATCCAATAATGACTTAATTTCTTTGGGCTTATATAAAATTAAGTCCTGGTTAGACTCATTATCATTAAGCTCTTCTTCAATGATGTTATTACATAAATCAACGCATTCCTCACAAATATAAACAGAAGGTCCAGCTATAAGTTTCTGAACTTCATTCTGACCTTTTCCACAGAATGAACAATATAGAATTTTATTGTCCTTGGATTTTTTTGTTGTTTTGTCTGTCATTTATTTTTGTTATTTATTGATTTCATTGCGTTCTGTAAGAACAACATCAATTAAACCATATTCCAGTGATTGATTAGCGTCCATAAAATTATCTCGATCGGTGTCGATTGCAATTTGTTTCTCTGTACGCCCTGTGTGCAGTGCAAGGATGCTATTTACTCTATTCCTAAGTTTTAATACTTCTTTGGCATGGATATCAATATCACTTGCCTGCCCCTGAAAGCCTGATATTGGCTGATGAATCATCATTCTGGAGTTTGGTAGGGTATATCGTTTACCTTTGGCTCCCCCTGCTAAAAGAATGGCACCCATGCTTGCGGCTTGTCCCACACAAATAGTGCTTACATCAGGTTTAATAAATTGCATGGTATCGTAGATTGATAAACCAGAGGTGATTGTTCCTCCTGGTGAGTTGATATAGAGAAAAATATCTTTACTTGGATTCTCACTTTCCAGGAATAACAGCTGTGCAATAATTAAGTTAGCCATGTGATCTTCAATAGGACCGACAGCAAAAATTACATTATCCTTGAGTAAACGTGAATAAATATCATAGGCACGTTCACCTCGAGGTGTTTGCTCAACCACCATCGGGATAAGACTTAATTTTTCTTGCTCAATACTCATTGGTTATTATTAATTAATTCTTTAAACTCAATTTCCTTTTCATTAAAGCTGGATCTCTCCGTTAGCCATTCTACCACTTGGTCTTCCATCACTGTCGATTTCAACTGGTCCATCAATTCTGGATTCTGTTCATACATTTTACGTATTTCATCACCATTAGGATATGCTTTCGTTACATCTTCAAGTTTAGTTTTAACCTTTTCATCATCTAACTTCAATTCTCTTGAAATCACTAATTCATTTACAAGCAAACCAAGATGGACTCTTTCTCCAGCAATCTTCTCAAAATTATCAATTGATGGTGCTTTCTCTTCGTCCTCGATACCCGACTGTCTCATCCAATCCTTCTGCATAGCATGAGCTTCCCTATGGACCATAACTTCGGGCACGTCTATGGTGTTTTTCTCTCTCAAATAATTCATAAGATTGATTCTAAGATTGTCTTTAATTTTATTTTCTTTTTCTTTTTCCATACTGTCTTTGATTTCTTTTATGAGATCATCAGGCTTACCACTTTCCACACCGAAACCTTTAACAAATTCTTCATTAATCTCAGCAAGAACCATTTCTCTGACTTCTTTGATGGATACAGAGAAAACCGCTGCTTTATTGGATAAATCCTTTTGGTGATAATCTTCAGGAAAAGTGAGGTTAATTTCCTCATCTTGGTTAGCTTTAACACCTTGCAACGATTCATCAAATTCAGGCAACATCTGACCGGAACCTAACTGCATGACAAAATCATTGGCTGTGCCCCCTTCAAAGGGTTCATCATCAACTTTACCGATAAAATCTATTAACAATTGATCGCCTTTTTGTGATTCTCTTTCAACAGGTTTCCATTCCCCTCTTTGCTGCTGGAGATTATCCATCATCTCATTGATGTCAGTTTGAGTGATTGTTGAAGTGTATTTATCAACCTGAATCTTATCCACGTCTTTTAGTTCAAACTCAGGAAATACTTCGATGGTTGCTGTGTATTTAAAATCACTACCGTCTACAAATTGGTCAATACTGACTTCAGGAGGGCCTGCGGGCTTTAATTCCTTATCCTGGATGACTTCGGCATAGGTCATCTCTAAAACATCGCTAAGAACTTCCTGGTTGACCTGATTTCCGTATTGGCTTTGGATGATATTCAATGGTGCTTTACCAGGTCTAAAACCAGGCAATTTCGCTTTTTTAGTGAGCTCCTCAAAACGGTTTCTTTTTTTAGCTTCCACTAGGCTTGAAGGCACTGAAACATTAATTTCTCGTTTCAAGCCTTTTTGTTTTTTAATCTTTATGTCTAGTTCACTCATAATCTTCTCAAATAATTAATGGTGGGAAAGGAGAGACTCGAACTCTCACGGGTTGCCCCACTGGATCCTAAATCCAGCGCGTCTACCAATTCCGCCACTTTCCCTAAAAGCAGTCAATAAGGCGGGAGATTATACAATATTTTTTTACTAGATCACTAGAAGTGAACAAATAATTGTTCACTGTAAAGACTAACTAAGATTGTTTTTCAAGGATGAAAACTAAAGGAATGCTAAGTAAGCCAAATCCGATGGCTCCAATTAGGATCATTTGTGGTATTGCTAGGTGCTCAATGCCAGGAGAGGATACAACTGGGTTAACTACTCTCATTAAGTACCAAAGAGAAGTGCACAATGAAATTGTTAATGGGCTCATAACTGCAATAATATGGGATTCGACTTTAGATGCTTTGCTTAGAAGAAAACGAGCAAAAAGGTAACTAATTAGGATTGGAATAAAATTAATAATGCCTACTGTCAAAATCGCGTAGACGTCCGTCTCGATTGCCATCATTGAAGAAATAACAGCGACCATAGGTAAGAGTATTAGTGCTCTAAAGTTCCAGTTTTTAAATTTCTCAGTCATTGTATTGAGGGGTATAAAATAACAAAAAAAGCCGCCCAAAGGGCGGCTTTATTTATTCTTAGCAAATTAAATTAGAATCGATACTTCAATCCCATTTGTATTTGCCACCTAGATTGACCGTCATTATCTTGCAGATAGAGACTGTCATCAGGGTCAACACCTTTGATTTCAAAGCGACCATCATCCATAGCGTCAGCTATGATTTGTCGACTGGTGTTGTAACCGTACTCAAATATTCTTCCTTCTTCATCATCAAACATGTTCATAACATTCAATAGATCAAGGTAGAAGAGAAATTTATGACCTTCCATAAACGCTGGAATCTCTTGAGTGATCCTAACATCTAATCGGTCATAATCTGGGTTATCAAAAGCGTTTCTAGGAGCATAAGTGCCTTTATATTTAGCCAAAGGACCACTGTTGATATGATTCATTACTTCAGTTGCCACGCTGGCACTTGAGAACATAACATTAGCATCATCAGCACCAGTTGGGATATAGGCAAGAGAATAATCATCCTTGAAATGACTATAACCTGATCCACCTATCGGACTGTATCTGCCATTATCGAAAGTCACACTGTAGGGCTCACCAGATTTTTTAATATAAATTGCTGAGATTCTGGTTTCATTGTCAGCAAAAAGCATGGTTCTGTATTCCAAGCCAACCACTATCTTACTGTCAGCCATAAATGAAGATCTGGCGGCAGGTACATTCTCACCATCCCATCTTTGAGTATAGCCGTAAGCAGATTCAGCTTGAGCTGATGTTAGTGGGTAGACGTCCTCGGCATCCACAGATGACCAAGATCCAAACATACTCAGACCCATGTCCCATGATTTTCTAACTGAGAAGGAATATGCTTCAGCACCACCTTCATCGGTATTAGTTAACATGAAATCACCAGGCCCGTGTGAATAGATACCTCGTCCATCAGCCAGAGTACCTTCACGGGTTAAACCTAACTCTTTGTAAAAGACTGCTTTATCAACTGAGTCATGATTATACTCGAAAGTTAATTCATAACCGCCAGCTGTCACAAGGTCTAGAGCTAAATTCGCTCTCCAACTTTGAGGTGCCTCAAAATTTGGATCAGTAACTTGAGCATCATTAAAATATGGGCTTGAAGGGATACAATAATTACTTGAAGCTCCCATCCAGAAGAACGACGGATCACCCGCAGGCATAGGGCCTACTGTGCCGCCACAGCGGAACGAAGGCAGTGTTGAATCATAACCATAAACCTTCACATAATCACTAAGGCCACCAGATCGACTGTAGGCATTACCGTACCAAACTCTTGGTATACGTCCCATGAACTTACCGTAACCACCTCTGATCTCAGCACTGACTATGCGATCACTGTCTCCGAAAAGTGATTCTGAAGCATCGTAGTTAAAGCCAAATCTAGGTTGCACAGAATCATAGTCAAATCGCTGAGCATTTGAAAACCCATTTCTTTCTTCAAATTTAGGGTTTGCTACAGGCAGTGTAGGTGTTTCAACTTGATCGTATCGAAGACCAACATCAAGCGTTAAATCACCAAGATAAATCCTGTCTTGAACATAGAGAGTGGTTTTTTCAATATCAAAATTAGCTGCCACGCTATCCACATCAGCAATACCTGTTTGTGGAGTATGGAACCTTAGATAAGAATATGTTCCGGCTTCAAAATCAGCAATACTATCAAACTGAACTTCACCGTTATACCGAGCAATAAAGAGATTGTAGACAGCGCTTTCATCCCGGTCTATCCCTGCTGAGAGGACATGATCTCCTAAGTCATAAGTCGCTTTAAAGCTTAAGAAGTCAGAATCAATGTCAATAAAATTGGCACCGCGATATCGATCACCACCTAGATAGACATTATCACAATCACCACTATCGCAAACTTCAATGTTCACTTCTGGCATAAATGGATCACCTATGGAGGCATCATCTTCTGTTAATTGATAATGAGAATATCTAATTTTGGTTGATAATCGATCATTCCAATCACTGTAAAGAGTGAATGATTCGCGATCAATAATTGGAGGTTTCGCATACCAATTATTACTAAAGACTGTGGAACCCCTGTTGTATTTTCTTGGGTATAAATCTTCATCCCTTTGGACCATAACCACAGCTCGATGAATATCTGAAATATTTGCATTCAATTTAAGAATCATTTTTTCACTGGTTTCAGGGGTTGTAAAGTTTGAAATTTCCCCTGGATCATAGTTGTATCGATTCATTGCAATGCCTTTAATTTGATCAGCCATTGCTGTCGTAAGAGCATCAGCCTTAATTGGAGCATTACTGTCTTTAGTTCCATAAAGTGCAGGACTAGCTGACTCAAATTCTTCATAACCAACAAAGAAAAAGAGTTTATCTTTTATGATTGGTCCACTAAAAGTAAAGCCCATAGTTTCTTCACTAAATTCTGGGAATTCAGAACCGTCAGGTGAATCACCCACATTGCTTTCATCTCGTTCGATAAAGAAAACACTACCATGAAATTCATTGGTTCCTGATTTGGTTACTGTCGCGATGGACCCACCTGTGGTGTTGCCTCTTGAGGCATCAAAGGGGGTTACATCAACCGACATTTGGTCAACAAATTCCATACCGATTGGGTTACGCATGCTACCAAAGCCATTAGCATTCAAACCAAATGGGTCATTAAAGCTAACGCCATCAATTGTAAAGTCATTGAATCTGTTGTTTTGTCCCATCACTGAAATTTCAGAATACCTACTGGAACCAGAGCTTATTGTTACTCTTGGATCTATTTTGGCAATATCAGCGATTGATCTATTGACTGTTGGAATCCCATCAATTGCATCTCGATCAAGAAATGTACCTGATCCCATTCTAATAGATCCCTGATTTGCTGCAGCAGTAACTGTGATTTCCTCTAAGTTATCTGATACCAAAGTAACATCAAGATTAGTGGTTTCATTTAAGACCAAATAAACATCACTGATACTTTGAGTTCCATAACCTGGCGCTGAAACAGTTATATCATATGGTCCGCCAATTAATAGATTGGATAAATAGAACCCTCCATCTGTGGCAGTTTTGGATTTTGTTGAACCCGTTGGGGTATGTGTTGCTGTTATTACTGCACCTGAAACATTAACTTCACCTCTGATTGAAGAAGTTGTTTCAACTTCTGCAAAAGTGGATGTAGTAAATATGAACAAGGCAGATAATACAGTTGCGTATATCTTTTTAGACATCGTGTCCCTCATTAATTAGATAGTTTAAAAAACATGTTTTAAGGTAAATAAACCTTAAAAACAAATCCTAAACTATTCTTTGATTTTTACAAGATGATTACAAAAGCCATTAAATAATGATTAATTTAAATTTGTCATTAAAAACTTCAAGAAGAAATGAAAGAAGTCTCTTTAATTACAGGATTTTAAAAGAAATTCTTTGTTCCCATACACATTACATATAAATAATATTTTCTAATATTTTTTACACCCTTAGACCAAATGTATTTTCTTAACAACAAAAATAAGCCGGAAAATAATCAATGACATAGATTCAGTAAAAAATTGAGAAATTTTATAGATGAATACTAGAATTTCACTTTGAGTCCTCTTCTAGTAACCCTGATAACCTGGATAAGCTTGAATAATTTTTGACCACATATATGATACTGATATGAAAGCAAACAATGAAATCAGATCAGCTGGTCTAAAAGTTACTCATGCGAGAAAATCTATACTATCGATCCTAGAAAAAAGTAACAATAGTCATCTTAGTGCTGATGATATCAATAAAATTCTTTTAAAAAAGAATGATGAAGTTGGTATTGCAACCATTTATAGAGTATTAAATCAGTTTGTCGATGCCGGAATTTGTATAAAGCATCATTTTGATTCTGGGCAGGCTGTTTTTGAATTAACCCCTATAGGTCATCATGATCATATGGTTTGTGTCAAAACTGGAAAAGTCATTGAATTTGAAGATGAATCAATTGAACAAAGACAACACGCAATCGCTAAGAAAAGTGGTTACAAGATTGTCGATCATACTCTGGTTCTATACGTTGAACCAATCGATTAACCAACCTCTAAAACAAGCCCTGGATTAAACCTTCATCATCTATATCGATGCCCTCTGATGCTGGTATTTTAGGTAATCCTGGCATTGTCATAATTTCACCACAAACAACTACAATAAATTCTGCGCCAGCAGACAATCTTACTTCTCTAATAGGAACATCATGTCCTGATGGAGCACCCATCAATGCTGGATCTGTTGAAAAGCTATATTGAGTCTTTGCCATGCATATTGGGTATTCACCAAATCCATCTTCTTCTAACTTCTTAAACTGATTTCTTACCTTTTTATCTGCAATTATTTCTGAGGCACCATAAATATTTTGTGCTATGTATTGGGTTTTATCCCACAAAGAGAGTTTATTATCATATAAAGGTTTAAATTTAGAAGAATTAGAATCAGCAATTTTTGCAACCTCTTCTGCTAGATCTGATGCGCCTTTGCCTCCTTTTTCCCAGTGAGAAGAAATTTTGCACTCGACACCAATTTCTTTACAGTAATTAATTATTGCAGCATGTTCTTCTTTTGTATCAGTTACATAGTCATTTATTGCAACAATGACTGGAACTCCAAATTTTGTAATATTTTCAATATGTCTTTTAAGGTTCTTGCAACCTTTATTTACTGCATGTACGTTTTCTGCACCAAGATTATCCTTTGTAATACCGCCATGCATTTTTAAAGCTTTTGTAGTCGCAACTAAAACAACTGCATCTGGTTTTAGGCCTGATTTTCTGCATTTGATATCAAAAAATTTCTCAGCACCTAGATCAGCTCCAAATCCAGCCTCTGTAACAACATAATCAGCAAGTTTTAATGCAAGCTTTGTTGAAACAACTGAATTACAGCCATGTGCAATATTAGCGAAAGGCCCACCGTGAATGAATGCCGGATTATTCTCAAGAGTTTGTACTAAGTTTGGTTGGAAGGCATCTTTTAGTAAGACAGTTATTGCTCCATCAGCATTAAGCTGTTTTGCTCTTATGGGTTCATTGGATCTTGAATAGCCTATAACCATATTCCCAATCCTCTTTTTTAGATCCTCAATATCTGATGCTAGACAAAACACAGCCATAATTTCAGAAGCAACTGTAATATCAAAACCACTCTGTCTAGGTATACCATTACCAATCCCACCAAGACCGCAAGTAATATCCCTTAAAGATCTATCATTCATGTCAACCACTCTCTTCCAAGTAATTCTTCTAGGGTCAATATTTAACTGATTATCCCAATGAATATGATTATCGATAAGTGCCGAAAGAAGATTATGAGCTGCTCCAATGGCATGAAAATCACCTGTAAAATGTAAGTTAATATCTGTCATAGGTATAACTTGAGCGTATCCTCCTCCTGCTGCACCACCTTTCATTCCGAAGCATGGCCCTAAACTCGGCTCTCTCAGACAAATCATTGCATTTTTACCAATATGGCAAAGCCCATCGACTAGGCCAACACTTGTGGTGGTTTTACCTTCTCCTGCAGGAGTAGGAGATATAGCGGTAACTAAAATTAATTTACCGTTCTTAGAATCCTTAAGTTTTTCATCATTAATTGAGAGGTCAACCTTAGACTTGAATTTACCATAGCGCTCAAGATATTCCTCTGCAATGCCTAACTTGTTTGCAATCTTATCAATAGTTTTAGGCTCTGCCTCTCTTGCTATTTCTATATCTGTTTTCAAAATAACCTCTCAATATTTAAATTTAAGACAGACAAGACTATATATTATTTTTAAAGATTACAATTATTTCTGGGTCGTATAGGAATCGAACCTATAACCAATGGATTAAGAGTCCACTGCTCTACCTGATTGAGCTAACGACCCGGAAAATAATGGGGTGGACGATGGGACTTGAACCCACGACCACCTGGACCACAACCAGGGGCTCTACCAACTGAGCTACGCCCACCATTGTTTCTAGCTAGAAGAAACCATTTTGCCTTAGCTACGATACTAGTCAAATAAAGTTTTCTATTCAGCCTGCTCTATAGTTACAGACAATATTTTATCACCTTGCTCAATAGAATTAACTATATCTATATTGACAGTATGCCCAAAAACGGTGTGCACACCATCTAAATGAGGTTGAGGGCCATGACAAATAAAAAATTGACTGCCTCCTGTGTTTTTACCTGCATGAGCCATAGATAAGGTTCCTGCTTGATGTTTATTATCATTAATCTCACAATCAATTTGATAACCTGGACCACCTGTGCCTGTCCCTTGTGGGCAACCACCTTGAATAACAAAATTTGGGATTACTCTGTGAAAAGTTAAACCATCGTAGTAGCCTTTCTCGATAAGATCTGTGAAATTTTTTACGGTATTAGGAGCATCCTCTTGAAATAAATCAATGTGAATCTCCCCTTTCTCTGTTGTCATCTTTACTTTACTCATATTTGCCTCTTAGAAAAATTAGTTATTAACCTAACTCTGAAATGTAAATGAAATCGTCTTGAAAAATACTCTCTTCAAAATTGATGAATAAATCATATTCCTTAACCTCATCATGATTATTCTCTGTAATTATATTGTTTGGTTTTGTAGTAATGTCATCCCCTGCAAAGTTTTCTAACAAAAATATCAGGTCATCATCTACAGGATCAGAAATCAAAAGATCAGACAATTGTGCATCATCAAGTGCGGCACTTTGCTGAATTTCAAAATCACTAATCTCAGGTAGAAGAATAGAATAATCAAGTGCATGCTCTACTATCAAAAGATCTGATGTCATATCTAAATGATTAGAAGTATTGGTCAATGAGAGTGTGTTGACATCAGATTTCGAGCTTGCTGTATCTTTTGAAGCACATAAAGCACAGCCACAGACAAATCTGAAAGGGTCAGAATTGATTGGTTCATTGATAGGTTCAGTGACAGGAATATTAATATTGCTGTCATCAACCTCTATTATTGGGTTCTTATTTTCAACAATGATCGTCTCATCATTGGATCGATCGGGGCTAATTTTTTCTGTTCCCCCTGATTGATTGATATAGGTCACAGTAGTCCCTGTATTAACAGCAAACCATATATCAGCGGTGAATAATGTACCGCTCAATAAATAATAATCATAACCAGCATAGACATTATCTCCAGTATCAACAGGGATGGTCAAAGACCACCCTTCATCATTAACTTGGACCTCATCTAAATCAGCATCGGCGTATATATAGCAAACAAATTCCAGAACGCCATCCCCGTCCATATCCCTTAAATAACTTCCTTCTAAATTTCTTAATGCCAGAGCAGAAATTTTTAAAATTGAGGCTTTGCCATCATCAATGTAAATATCTTCAATGTTTGTTATTTGATTATCAGTAAAAGCTCTTAAATCAATGGTTGAACCACTGTACAAGCCATGAAAATAGAGTCCATCACCCTCACCGCCTGTTACATCTGTTCCAACCCCACCATCAATGAGATTAAAATCAAAGGAATTGATGTAAAAATTATCATAGCCATGCCCACCCAAGACGATGTCTCCTGTGCTTATAAGCAGAACATCATCATTTCCTAAACCGCAAGTAATTGTGTTTATGGCTGCATTGCAAGTGATGGTATCATCGCCACTCCCGGTTACAGCATTCTCAATAACAGTGTTTTCTTCAATGCCCAATGGGAACCCTGAGTAAATGTATTCATATTGCCAACTTCCGTTACCGTAAGGGACTTCTAATTCCAACTCATCGGTACCTATATAAGAAACAGACCCACCTCTTAGGTCTAAAGATGTATCGACTGAATAACTTGATAGATCTATGGTATCTGTCCCTCCGGTATCATAAATCGTGGTGTAAATTGGTCCAGAGAATTTGTAAGTGGTATTACCCAGATTGGACTCTGGCCTCATACCATAAAGATATTGTATGGCAGCTATATCATTAATTGCTGGGCTTTCAACACGCAACCAATCACCCTCATAGAAGCCGTCATCAGCCCAGTCATTAACGACAACCCCCCATCCAATGTAGGACATAACAGAATAGATGTTGGTGTTGTCTTGAACCGAAGAATAATATCCATTGTCATGAGTATGAGCTAAACCCAGTGCATGACCAATCTCATGAATCAATATCATTGGGCCATATATAGATCCATAAACCTCTGGGTCATATTGTTTCCTAATCCAAATATCATTGGCTGAACTATTGTTTTCACCTTGATAATAATAAGGCACATTAGCCCAGCCCCCGGCTCCACCAAAATTCCCAGTGGACAGACCTATTCGAATATCCCCACACATACTTGCGTTATCATCAACTTTAAGGAATGTAATGCCTGAAACTTCTCCCCAATAGGCAAACGCTTGATCAACCATAGCTTCCCATTCTTCTGAATAATCACTCGTGTTGTTATAAACATCTTGGTCATAGCCATCGTCGTAATTGTCACCCAAAACTGAATCAGCATGAATCAGACTGTAGGTTATAATTAAAGGGGTATTAGGGTCATTATCATGCTGGAAAATAAGACTATTGTCTCCATTACCGCCATAAGTCCATTGAAGCCCCCTGACGTCACCATCATCAGATATAGGGGCCACAAAGGCACTAGTAACTTCACTATGATAAGGGTTTCCGTAATACACATCATTGACATTGATATTAAATGTCTGAACTGTACTTAAACCCCCTTGGTCTATAACTCTGATTGAAATGGAGTATTCGCTTTTTGTTTCGTAATCAAGCCAAGTCCCACTTTTAACTCTTAGCTCACCACCAACCACTTCAAAATTGGATGCACCTTCACCACTCAAGATATAAGTAAAATCATCATTGGTGTTTGGATCCACAACTGTAATAACACCCACCACGCTGCCAACATAATTCTCATCAACATTACTGCTGCTAAGATTAATGAAAGTTGGTGCAACATTAACTTCAACAGTGTAATTCTCACTGATTGACGCCCCAGCAATATCTGTGGAGGTAACAGTTACACTGTAAGTGCTCTTCATTATATAATCGGCTTTAACGTTGTCTTTGAGTTTTAATTGCCCATTGACTATTTCAAAACTAGCCGCATTCGGTCCAGATAAAGTATAAGTGTGACTGTCTACTGCGTCTTCATCTTCGGTGGTTATATCACCCACCACACCACCGGTTGTGCCATCGTTTACATAAAGACTGCCTGAAATATTTATCGCCGTGGGTGCATCATTAATATCATTGATGGTGACGGCATAATCAGAAGAAATTGATAGGCCGCCGCTATCGGTGGCTGTGACTGTCACATTATAAGTATTTTTCTCTTCATAGTTAGCGCTGACACCGTCTTTAAGTTTGAGTTGGCCATTAACTATCTCAAAATGCTCTGCGTCATCACCTGTCAAAGTATAGGTGTGAGTGTCATTAGCATCTTCATCTGTGGTCGTTAAAGTACCTACTATTGCACCAGCATCATTCTCGTTAATTGCAGTTGCAGAAATTGTGGTGGCGGTGGGTGCATCATTAACATC
>Ga0209034_10000307_pt1 | contig 24465 bp, 28 predicted proteins | sample MarorgKNORR_S2LV_2_FD_188219 | JGI IMG/M metagenome (GOLD analysis project Ga0209034, IMG submission 188219) | Marine microbial communities from the Southern Atlantic Ocean, analyzing organic carbon cycling - 250m_A/KNORR_S2/LV (SPAdes) (version 2) | ecosystem: Environmental > Aquatic > Marine... | reverse complement strand
AACAAAAGTCCGCAGATTTTATATAACACATCAACAGTTGAGTAAAGTCGAGATCGACAACCTTTTGCGTTAGTTTATCGATCAAGTAGATATTGATACTGGGGGTCAGGAGATAACTACTGCAGGGTTGTGATTTCAGAACATGATCAACTGAGATTGTAAAATAAGCTTGAAGCTTCCATTAGCTAAAATGATAGGAAGAATTTCAGAGAGAAATAGAGCACTAATCCGACTAAGCCCATGTAGGAAATAAATTTGATTGGATTTTCAATAAAAGTGTGCCATATGGTTTTCATTTCTCCTCGTTGTCTTCCCAATTCGTATTCTTTTCTGGTCCTGACGGCACGCTCCGCCTGATATTCATCTAACAAGCTTCGAGCCATTTCATGTTGGTCGTCATTTTTCAGCCAAATAGCGGGCAAAGAAACCCCCCAGTTACCAGCAAAGGTTTCAAAATATTCAATCTTGTTATCTTCTAGTAATTCTCGAACCTCTTGTGCTTCGTCGTCGAGAACATTACGCATCTTGAATAACAATTTGGACATTGACCAATATTTCTTCTCTCAGCTTGCTTTTACCATGATTTTTAGCATGCTACCTTAGAGCAGGCCGCTAATTTGATCAAGGCTTTGAAATTCTATATCTATAGTTGAACTGAAGGCGTGGTGGTGTTTAATTAAACCAAAGGATACGAATAATGAACAATATGGTTGTATTCAAATCTGGGTCCAATTTCCTCTTGACCTTCATAGCGTTGATGCTCAGCAATAATGTTTCAGCAGATACATCAGTCTGGGAAGTAAAATACGATTCGAACACAGTTTACCTAGGAGGCACTGTTCACTTGTTACGTCCGAGCGATTATCCGTTGCCTGAGGAGTACGAACGGGCCTATCAGGCGTCTTCAAAAATTTATTTAGAAACAGATCTGAGTTCTATGAATGAATTATCAGTGCAGACAAAGATGCTAGAGCAATTGACCTATCAGAATCCACGCAGTTTAAAAACTGTGCTTAACGAAGAAGCTTACACAGCTTTGTCTGACTATATGGTTGAGATTGGAATGCCGCTCATGATGATGGAAAATTTCAAGCCCGGCATGGTGATCAGCACTTTACAGGTAATGGAGTTCCAGCGTAATGGGTTCACGCCACAGGGAGTAGATGTCTATTTCAATAATCGTGCAATTGAAGACGCGAAGACACTAGGGCAACTCGAGTCGATTCAAGAACAAATAGGCTTTTTAGCCTCAATGGGGGAAGGCAATGAAAGTGAATTTATCCTGCTGTCAATTCGTGACTTGGAGGAAACCACCGAGATTATGAATGACATGATCGCAGCTTGGCGGACAGGCAACAATGATCAATTGGCAGCGATGTTTGTCACAGAAATGCAAAATGAGGCTCCTGATCTTTACGATACCTTGCTTCGTCAGAGAAACCTGAATTGGTTTCCACAGATTGAACAAATGCTTAGTGATAGTGTCACGGAATTTGTTCTGGTAGGGGCGGCACATCTGGTGGGGCCCGATGGCCTTCTTCGGTTGCTCAGCCGAAAGGGATATCAAGTAAGACAGCTCTAGCCCTCAGTGTGTTCGCTTTATCAGAGGAAAAAGGAGATAAGATTATCTCTCTATTTTAGTTAAAAGCTTATGAACTAGTTTTGTGACTTAAAACGATCTGTCTTGGGCCACTGGAAGAAGTTTGACCGCTAACTCCGGAAGGAATTTGCTGAACTTTACCGCCTGCCTTTAAGAAGGCTTCTATATGGTTTGCCAAGTCTTCGCGACTGCTTATGACGCTTTCTTTTTTTGTCCTATTAGCCATAACTACCGTTTCTCTTAGTCGTAAAAAAGGCAGAAAGTATACATGAATCCGGCACTTTCGGCTAATCGGGGATAGCAGAGAGTTCGAATATAGCGGCCCTGTAAAATTGCTTTTCAAGGTAGCGGGCTAGAAGTAAAAGGTAAGCTTGGAAATTTGTTATTAGCTTGCCAGATTTTCTATATGGGCATGCCTAATTAATGTTGATATCTTTTAGAATCCGTTATCGTTAACAAAGCAGTCATGACAGATATGGCAAATACAAATAAGTCAGAGCAAGTTATTGAAACCAATAAGGTTGTCAGCTTCCATTATCGGTTAGCTGAAGTTGACAGTGAAGGTTCCCATGGGGAGTGGACAGAACAATCCCATGGGGGAGAGCCTTTGTATTATTTGCATGGATATCATAATGTTATAGTCGGCTTGGAAAAAGCCCTTGAAGGCAAAAAAGTTGGGGACAAAATAGAGATAACATTGTCGCCGGATCAGGCTTATGGTCCTAGAAATCCAGAAGGGGTGCGTCGTATCCCAGCGAAGCATTTGCGTTATTCGCGTGGTCAAAAAAAAGCTCAACCAGGAATGTTGGCCGCGGTGGAAACCAATCAGGGAATCCGCCCGGTGGTGGTGTTAAAAGCTGGCAAGTTCAATCTAGATGTTGATTTCAATCATCCTTTTGCGGGCAAAATACTATTCTACGAAGTAGAAGTGATTTCTGTTCGTGATGCTACAGAGGAAGAAATTCTTCACGGTCATGTGCATGGTCACGGCGACCCTCAACACAGGGGTAGGGAGCCTTTGAAATAATAAGGGAAATGGGTCCCATGTGTTTACGCGGAGGTGTGACTTAATAAATAATAGTGCCCTAACTAGATCTAGAAGAAGGGAAAAGAAAGCTCCACTAAGCTTTCTGTTGTGGTATTGTTAAATGAAAGTTGTTTATTTTAGAAATTCAGGCCTTAGAGGTGATTGTACTAGCTGATGGCTAAGAAATTCAGAAGAAGTTATAAGAACAGCGTGAACGCATAGAAAAGAGAGAAGACGATGAATCCAGAAGACAATGGTCGACGAAAAGTTCTAAAAGGCGCGTTAGGCACCAGTGTATTGGCTGCAGGCGCAGCAACCGCACCCACCCTATTTTTTCCAGCTCTAGCACAGGGCGAGCGATTAGTCCCTTTCATTGATGAGCAGTCCGAGGCTTTCCAATGGAATCCAATTCAGCCGAATACCACCCATTGGCAGGATACTAGACAAATTAACAGCTATTTCACCGACAATGATGAATTTTACTTAGTTCAGCACTATGGTCAGCCTGAAGTAGACAACGACTCATGGCGGTTAAAAGTGACGGGTATGGTTGATAACGAGCTCGAATTTTCTTTAGACGAGCTCATGAAAAAATATGTTGTTGAGCAGCAGGTAGGTTTCGAATGCGGTGGTAACGGTCAGCGTTTATTACAAGGTCTCATTGGAAATGCCAACTGGCGCGGCGCCTCACTCGCTAATATCTTGGTGGAAGCTGGTATCCAAGAAGGAGCTAAGGAAGTCGTATTTTTCGGAGCGGATACTGCCACTGAAGAAATTCGAGGTCGTGAGGTGGAAAAAGCCTTTGCGCGCAGCCTTTCCATCGAAGATGCTATGCGTCCGGAAAATATGCTGGCGTTCGAGATGAATGGCGAACCGCTACCTCATTTCCATGGCAAACCCGTCCGACTTTTGGTACCTGGTTGGTACGGAGTTTCGAATGTCAAATGGCTTACCCAGATACATGTTCAAAACACACGATATATGGGTAGATTCATGGGACGTGATTATGTAACTCTCAAAAGAACCAACGTTGGTGGGACAGATCGATGGGTTGAAAACTCGGTCACTACTATGAATTTGAAATCATCAATAGTCCGGGTCGTGGAATCCGGTGGGCAATATACAATTCAGGGGTTCGTATTGAATGATGGCACTCCCCTTGAAAGTGTTGAAGTGAGAATTGACGATGGCCCCTGGGAAACCGCCGAAATGTATCGTCGCAATACGAAGTATTCATGGAAGCTATTCAGTTATAACTGGCAGGATCCCAGTCTGGGAGAACATACTATTATTTCACGGGTAACTGACATTAATGGAAATGTGCAAGCAACCTCAGACGAGTTGCCAGAGAAGGTCAGTTTTTGGGAAGACTTTGCCCAATTCCCTAGAAGGGTAAGTATCTAGGAACCTAGCATTGCCAGGGCCTTTCACTTACGGTGTGTGAAGGGCCCTTGATAGTCTTAGCCTTCGTTCAGAAGTTCTTCCAAATTTTTTCCTCTAGGCAGATTTATCCTTATTCGACAGCGAGTAAGGTTAGGTAATTGGCAAAATCGATGACTACATACTTGGTATTAACGGTAATAGGCAAGGACAAGCCAGGACTAGTTGAATCCTTGTCGCAAGTCATTGTCGAAAATTCGGGAAACTGGTTAGAGAGCAGTATGTGCCAACTTGCAGGGAAGTTTGCTGGTATTTTACGTGTTAGTGTCAATGACAAGGATACAGAATCGCTTATAGATGGGCTCAACGGTTTGTCTAAGCAGTTGAAGGTTGTCATCGAGCGAGTCGATACGAAAGCTAGTGATGAAATTCCAAGCACTGTGAAGTTGAACTTAGTGGGCAATGACAGACCGGGGATTATCCGGGAAATATCTCATGGATTGAGCAAGATGGCGGTTAATGTGGCCGAATTGACCACAGAATGTATTCCAGCGCCTATGGCGGGTGATACACTTTTCAAGGCCGAAGCACAGCTGCAGGTGCCGCAGGAGCTTAACCTTGAAAGGTTAAAACGTGAACTGGAACAGCTCGCGGATGATCTGATTGTCGAGATTCAGCTGGATTGAAGAGGATTGTGAAGGTTGACCTTAATACGGTTGATTATTCGATTTTTTTGGAGCAACAGATCAATTACGTAGGCTTATGATTGGCCAGCCTTTCTCCTGAGAGGCCTGCGAAAGCTTTTCATCCGGATCAACTGCCACAGCTTCTGCAACTTTCTCCAGAAGCGGCATGTCATTGATCGAATCGCTGTAAAAAATACTATTATTAAGTGCTATATTTTTGTTCAAGCTGAGCCATTGCTCCAGTTTCTCTAACTTGCCTTCCTTGTAACAGGGTGTACCAGTTATATTTCCTGTGAATCGATCATTTATAACTTCAAGATCAGTTGCAAGGAGTTTATCTACCTTGAATTGCTCGGCAATAGGGTTGGTAATAAAGGAATTTGTGGCAGTAATGATGACACAGCAATCGCCAACGTTTCGGTGTCGGTTCACCAGTTGTTTGCCCTCTTCTAGAATCATTGGCAGGACTTCTTCTTCCACAAACTCAGCGCGCAAGCTCTCGCGTTGGAGTTTGCTGTAATCGGAAATAGGGGATAGGGTAAATTGCACATAAGCGTGAATATCTAGAACGCCCTCGAGATAATGTTTGTAGAACTCATTGTTTTGTGTCCGATGAGAATCCTCGTCAACTAGGCGTTTTCTAATTAGAAATTCTCCCCAGGCATTATCGCTATCTCCAGCCAGCAGAGTGTTATCGAGATCAAATAATGCGAGGCGTGTTAGCATCTGATACGGATTGCCCAAATTCCACATTATACCCATTGTCGATCTTGCATCGCATGTAAATCGTTCGCTTCTGGACTGCTTTTTAGTGTCAAGAATATTGTTAAATCACTGAAAAATATAAGGAAAGGTTAGAGTAATTAGTGCATTGGGATTGATGGGCCAAGACGCGATGTGAAACAATAGTCGTTTATATTTGTCTAAGGGCTGATGAATATGATCGACTCGGACGGCTTCCGGTCCAACATTGGGATAGTTATTTGCAATCGAGTTGGCCAACTGCTTTGGGCCAAGCGAGCGGGGGAAAGCGGATGGCAGTTTCCTCAAGGAGGGATTAAGAAAAGGGAAACATTGGAACAGGCTCTCTACCGTGAGCTCAATGAAGAAGTAGGGTTAGCAGCAGAAGATGTAAGAATCCTGCATCAAACTGATGATTGGTTGCACTATCGGCTACCTAAGAATTTCATTCGCCACCATAAAAACCCGCTTTGTATTGGACAGAAGCAAAAATGGTTTTTGTTAAGCCTAGAAAGTAACGACAGCAAAGTGAGACTGACAAAATCTGGGCAACCAGAGTTCGATGAATGGCGTTGGGTAAGTTATTGGTATCCGCTTCATCAAGTCATTGAATTCAAGCGAGAAGTCTACAGAAAAGCGCTTAAGGAGTTAATAGCTCCTCTTAATAACTATTTAGGGCGACAATAATAACAATATCTTGGAATTAAGGTCAGCATATCGACTGCTTGAGAAAAGCTGTAGTCAGAAGCACGCTCTTGACCGGAAGCAAATTGCTTTAGCCATGATTGCCAGACTTAATGTGGGAGACGACCGGGAATTGGCATGCTGGAAAAACTTCGTAAGATAGTTCAGAAAGTTAATGCTGCTGAGGATTTACAGTCGGCACTTCGTATCATCGTGCATCGTGTGCGAGAAACACTAGAGGCTCAGGTTTGTTCGGTCTACTTGCTAGATAAAGACATCAATAGTCATGTATTGATGGCATCTGAAGGGCTCAATGAGACGGCGGTCGGACATGTTAGTCTTCCAGTTGGAGAGGGGCTGGTAGGCCTCGTCGCCAAGCATGCGGAGCCGATCAATTTGCAAGATGCTTCCTTGCATCCGAGCTATCACTACCTTCAGGAAACGGGTGAGGAAAACTTCAACTCCTTCCTTGGTGTTCCTATAATTCATCACCGGTCCGTACTAGGCGTTCTTGTTGTTCAAAATGACAAGAGGCACCGATTTGATGAAGGCGAAGAAGCTTTTCTGATTACTTTGTCGGCACAATTAGCCGGCGTAATTGCCCATGCGGAGGCAACTGGTGCCATCGAAGGCATCAGTCCATCCGGGCACAAGACATCCGATACAATTTTCCCTGGAGTTTCGGCTTCATCCGGTGTCGCTATTGGCCATGCAGTGGTGTTATTCCCTCTGGCTGACTTGAGTCAGATTCCGAATCGACAGGCATCGGATATTGAGAGAGAGGTTGAGTTTTTTAACAGCTGTTTGAATGCTGTACGGAAGGACATACGTGACCTGCACAGTAAAATAGCCGGCCATGTGGCAGAAGGAGAGCGCCAACTTTTCGATGTTTATTTACATATGCTGGATGATGATGCACTCGGAAATGAAGTTGTCGAGCGAATAAAACAAGGCAACTGGGCACAGGGTGCTCTGGCTTATGTTGCCCATGAACACGTACGTAATTTTGAGATAATGGAAGATGAGTATTTGAGTGAGAGAGCCGTTGATATCAAAGATTTATGCAGCAGAGTTTTGTTTTACTTACAGGAAAAAGAAACCGTTATTACAGATTACAGCACCGACACTATACTAGTTAGTGAAGAACTGACACCTGCTATGCTGGCAGAAGTTCCAAAGGACAAACTGAAAGGAATGATTTCTATAAAGGGATCAGGCAACTCCCATGTGGCAATCCTTGCTCGAACCATGGGAATTCCAACCATAATGGGTGCAGTAGATCTACCCTATAATAAGCTCGATGGCAGAGAAATTATCGTGGATGGTTACAAGGGTGAAGTCATTAGTAATCTGTCTGATCAACTGCGTAAGCGGTATTTAAATACGATCAAAGAACAGGACTTGTTGATCGCGGAGCTTGATGAATTGAAAGATTTGCCCTGTGTTACAGCGGACAATCATCGTGTAAATCTTTGGATTAATACTGGGCTTATCTCTGACGTAATTCACTCACTGGATCAGGGAGCGGAAGGCATTGGTCTTTTCAGGACAGAAGAACCCTTTCTATTGCACGAGCGTTTTCCTAGCGAGCAGGAGCAATCAGATATCTACCGCGAACAGCTGAGGGCGTTTGCACCGAAACCCGTCACTATGCGTACGCTGGATGTTGGCGGCGATAAGGCGTTACCTTATTTCCCTATTGAAGAGGCAAATCCGTCTCTAGGTTGGCGCGGTATTCGCGTAACTCTCGATCATCCAGAGATATTCATGGCGCAAATTCGGGCCATGTTGCGAGCTAGTATTGGGTTTGAGAATCTTCAAATTATGTTGCCGATGGTGAGTAACGTAGGTGAAGTCAATTCGGCCATGCAACTTTTAAAGAAAGCACACAATGAGCTTATCCTAGAAGGGCTCGAAGTCAAATTCCCGCCTATTGGAGTCATGATCGAGTTACCTGCTGCCGTATATCAAACACGTGCACTCGCGAAGTTAGTTGACTTCATATCAGTGGGAAGCAATGATTTAACTCAGTATTTGCTGGGAGTGGATAGGAATAATCCACGAGTTGCTGACTTGTACAGTGCATTCCATCCGGCGGTTCTAAATGCTCTACAACACGTTGTCTCTGAAGCCCAAAAAGAGAAAAAGTCGGTTAGTATTTGTGGCGAAATGGCAGGAGATCCAGGAGCGGCCGTACTTTTAATGGCAATGGGTTTCGATATTCTATCGATGAACGCCGCGACATTATTAAAGGTGAAATCGGTAATTCGCAGCGTGAGTCTCGGCTCAGCACATGACTTACTCGAGCAAGTAATGCAGATGGATGATGCCCAAATGATTCGCAGTGCCGTGGACATGACACTATATGATTCGGGTGTTGATAGGCTACTTCGATCATCAAGAACTAACTAGTATCTTTAACTGTTCTACTAGTTAATAATTAGGTAGGTAGCTGAGGCGCTTTTTGAACATATGCTAACCGACCCGGGATCACTTCGTGGGCATAGCGCGTAATTCGAAAAAGTTACAGCCTGTGGGCTTGCCTGAAGAATCGTAGTTTTGTTCACAGAAGCGGACATTTCCCATTTCATTTCGAATAACAGCGGTAGAACATCGAGTGCCATAGCGCTGTTCCTGGTCAACTATAAAGGTTGATGACAATTGTCGTTCGAGTTTGAAGGTCACTGGCTTGCTGGACAGTTCCTGGTCAGTCGCTACTTCTTTATCCGCCATCATTCGGATCAACAGGTCTGTATCCAACTTAGGGTTTGGATCAAGCAATGATTTTAATTTTTTTTCCCCGCGTTCCACTCTTGGCTGGTTGTCATTTAAAAGGCCATTGGAAAGACCATATATACCAGGTTCCAACTGTGAAATAACCCCTTCAATATTGTTAGCGTAGTAAAGCGCTTTACTATCACCAAGCAGTAAATTAAAGCCAGCAAACTGATCGAATTCAGTGTGTATTGACTCAAAATATTCTTCTGGGGATAGTGAGCCAATTAAGAATCCTTTTGGTAAATCGCCGCGCGAGCGCACTTTTTGTTTATCTCGAGAAGGATCAAAGGTATTGGTGACAGCGGCGAATCGTCCTTCAGGGGCTATCCCTAGCCAGGTTCCCCCTGCTTGCAAGTCCCTTCCAGCGAGCACCTGCGATCGTAGTGGCAGGCTTGATGGGCTTTCCCAAAAATCAGCCTCAGCGGTTGGGCGGGCGTAAAACTCATCACGGTTGGCCGCTACAACTAGTGGATAACGAGGTTCTGCCTGATAAGCAAAAATAATAAGACACATATCGACAAAGCTACAGGGAGGAGCGGCTGATTATTATGATTCTCTGCCGTCCCTGGACAGGTTATGAAAGGCTGCAGAGTTGCAGACATGTAGCCGGACTGTCAAGGCAATGCATCCAAGAGAGGTCATTTAGTTAGCGTTTGATAAAGGTAACCTTGTTATACTTGGATGGTAATGATTTGGTCAGCTAAATCTAGGTAATTACGAGTATTAATGCTTACTTTTCCGCAATTCAATCCTATCGCCATTTCATTGGGACCACTCAGTATTCACTGGTATGGAATCATGTATATTATCGCGTTTGGCGGGGCCTGGGCTCTAGCTTCCTATCGACGAAATATGATTCCAAACCAATGGAGCACCGATCAAATATCAGATCTGATTTTCTATGGGGCCTTAGGAGCTGTAGTAGGCGGACGGCTAGGCTCAGTGTTTTTCTATAATTTTGACCGGGTCCTTGAGGATATTCTGTGGGTGTTCCGAGTATGGGAGGGAGGTATGTCCTTCCATGGCGGCTTCTTGGGGGTGCTTGCAGCATTATATTTTTACTCAAAACGGATTCAAAAGAGCTTCTGGGAAACTATCGACTTTGTTGCACCTTTCGTGCCTTTTGGTTTGGGTGCCGGGAGGATTGGGAATTTTATTGGTGGAGAATTATGGGGACGACCCACTGATGTTCCTTGGGGTATGGTTTTCCCGCATGTTGACCGATTAGCCCGGCATCCGTCGCAGCTTTACGAGTTTGCGCTAGAGGGTGTTGCACTCTTCATTCTGGTATGGTGGTTTTCATCGAAACTTAGGCCAAGGATGGCAGTGTCCGGGGTGTTCGCGTCAGGGTACGGCAGCTTTCGTTTCTTCATTGAGTTTTTTCGGGAACCAGACCAGCAAATTGGGTTTATTGCCTTTGAATGGTTGACGATGGGACAATTGTTATCTGTGCCAATGGTTGCAGTCGGTGTGCTATTGCTGTTTCTTTCGAACAACAAACAGAAACATTTGGCGGCATTCTAATTAGACTAATTCAGGATCCTTCAGTTAATGCAGCAGTATCTCGCTCTCTGCCAGCACATTATCGACCAGGGGGTTTGGGTTGAAAATAAACGTACTGGGAAAAAATGCCTCTCGGTAGTTAACGCTGATTTTTCTTATGATGTAGCAAACAACCAATTTCCCATCATTACGACTCGTAAAAGTTTTTGGAAAGCTGCTATAGCAGAGCTACTGGGTTACTTACGTGGATATGATAATGCTGCCGACTTCCGTAAATTGGGAACTAAATCGTGGGATGCTAATGCGAATCAGAACGAAGACTGGCTAAACAATTCCGCGAGGAAAGGTAAAGATGACATGGGTCGTGTCTATGGTGTTCAGGGAAGAAGTTGGCTCAAACCCGACGGAAGCAGGCTCGATCAACTCCGCAAGATCGTCGACAACCTCAGTAAGGGAGACGACGATCGAAGTGAGATACTGACTTTTTACAATCCTGGCGAATTCGATCTGGGTTGTCTGAGACCGTGTATGCATACACACACTTTTTCCCTGCTGGGAGACACGCTTCTCCTGACTAGTTATCAGCGTTCATGCGATGTGCCACTAGGGTTGAACTTCAATCAGATCCAGGTCTTTACATTGCTGGCATTGATTGCTCAGATCACAGGTAAGACGCCTGGAATTGCTTATCACAAGATTGTAAACGCTCATATTTATGAAGACCAATTAAAGCTAATGCAAACCGTGCAGTTAAAGCGGAATCCTTTCGATCCCCCAAAACTACATATCAATTGCGATATAAAGACCCTAGAAGACATCGAAACATGGGTTACCCTGGATGATTTCAAAGTCGAAGGCTACAGACACCATGATCCAATTGTTTATCCATTCTCGGTATAAATGGCAGTAAAACTGAACAGGTCAACCGAAACCTGATGAAACTAGCGCTTATCTGTGCCATGGCCGAGAACCGGGTAATAGGCAGGAATAACAGCCTGCCTTGGCATCTTTCCGAGGATCTGAAGTATTTCAAGAGGGTTACTATGGGGAATAGCATTATCATGGGCCGCAAAACCTGGGAATCGATAGGGCAGGCGTTGCCCGGTAGAACCAATATCGTTTTAACAATGGACTCAGAATATAAAGCGGAAGGGGCTCGTGTTGTACACTCTGTCGAGGAAGCTATAAGACTGGCTGAAAATATTTCGTTGATTGATGGTTCTGAAGAAGCATTTATCATCGGTGGTGCGAAACTTTATTATTCTGCTCTGCCGCTAGCAGAACGATTCCACCTTACCAGGGTTCACGCAGATGTTGAAGGGGATACTTATCTTGCTAAATTCGATGAAACTCAGTGGGAAGAGATTATGCGTGAAGAGTTTTACAGGAGTGGGAATAATCCATACGACTACAGTATTTGTCTGTTGCAGCGAATAGAAAGCAGAGCGGCCTAGCTGTTAAGCTCTATTAGGCATAACCTCTGAACTTACACGGTTTTCTATATCTTAAAAACAGCTTGTGGCTATTAATTCCCGTAAGGTATTAACACACGGCTCAATCATATTAATCGACATGTATTCATTCGGTTGATGAGCCTGATCTATGTTGCCTGGGCCCATGATGATAGTGTCCATGCCAAGCTGTTGCAAAAACGGCCCCTCAGTTCCGAACGCAACGCTAGTCCCAGAATATCCGGTAAGCTCCTCGGCCGTTTTTAACAAGGCACTGTTTTCTTTTGCAAAGAAAGCAGGAACTCCAGTAAATATAGGAATCATTTCAAACCGAATATCCAAAGGACTAGTAATTTGTAAAATTCGCTCCGAAATTTCAGCCCTTACAGTATCCACGTGCATTCCCGGAGTGAGCCTCACATCAAATTCCAAAGAGCAATGTCCACAAATACGATTAGGATTGTCACCGCCATGGATACTTCCTAGGTTGAGGGTAGGATGAGGAATCTTGAACAGATCGTTTGTATAGCGTTCTTTGAGCTCCTTGCGGTAATGAATCAATTCACCTATAACAGCATACATTGCATCGAGCGCGTTTTTGCCAAGGCTAGGGTCGGAAGAGTGCCCACTTTCTCCCGAGAGGCGAATGGAATCCATCATGATGCCTTTGTGCGCTCGAACGGGTTGCATTCCAGTCGGCTCACCAATGACTGCTGAGCGGGCTTTCGGTTTGCCTAACTCGGCTATGGTTTTTGCTCCCTGCATAGATGTCTCTTCATCAGCTGTTGCTAGCACTACAAGTGGCTCCTTGAACTTGCTACTCAACAAGGGTTTAACTGCTTCTATTACCAAAGGAAAGAACCCTTTCATATCTGTTATACCCAGACCATACAACTTACCGTCTTTCTCTGTGAGGCGAAACGGATCAACCGACCAGAGATTTTCATCGAGTGGCACAGTGTCTGTATGACCTGCCAGTACAAGTCCGCCTGGCCCTGAACCGTACGTTGCTATAAGGTTCAACTTTTCGGTATCCGGTACGCAAGGCACCACTTCGCACGCAAATCCTAAGGTTTCTAACTCGTTTGCTAGATAATCGATAACAGCCTTGTTACTCATATCGATGTCTTTATTTGCTGAACTGATACTGGCGAGACTTACTATTCGGTCCAAGTGGGCCAGCAATGGAGGGGAGCGATCAAACATGGTCGAAAATCTTTAAAAATTAAATCAGGATTTGGAGGAAAGCTTGGCAATCATGTCGGTTTTCGCAGCCATAATATAGTCATTTAAGTGCAGGCCATTAATCTTGTGTGTCCACCAGCACACTGTTACTTTCCCCCATTCGGTCAAAATCGACGGGTGGTGATTTTCTTGTTCCGAAAGAGTGGCGATTTCGCAGGTAAAGTTTAAGGCATCTTTGAAGTCCACGAAATGGAACTCTCGCTCTAATTTTTCGACGTCATCATGAAATTCCCGTTTCCAGGAGGGAACACTCAGCAGGAGTTCAGTTGCCTGTTCTTCGGTAACGATTGGCGCACCAAGCTGACAAGCTTCGCAATGTTTTTCATGCAACGCGGACATATCAGAGGAATTCCTCCAGTACGCTGTTAAGCAGACCGTAGCCGATGTTCGTTGTAGAAACTTTGTGGCCAGTTTTCGAAAGAAGACCTTTCGACGTGAGGTATTCTACCTTCTTTTCAATAGAGCTAAAAGGAACACCTGTGCGTGTCATGAACTGTTTTGTCGAAAAACCCTGCTTGATACGAAGGGCATTAAGAAGAAACTCCAGGACTCTTTCATCTTTCTTAATCTGTATACATTCTGCTGTGCGATTAATGGAGTTATTAAGGTAATGGGCGGGTTGCTTCAGCTTACGAGTCCTAAATATAGTGTCACTTTCTGCATTAGTTAGTTTGCCGTGCGCTCCAGCACCGATACCGATATAGTCGGCGAACTGCCAATAGTTAAGATTGTGCACACATTCCCTATTATGCTGCGCATAAGCTGACACTTCATAGCGTTGAAATCCGTGATCTTCCAAAATTCTGAAACCTTGATCCTGGACTTCTAGTATCAACGATTCTTCGGGAAGTGACGGTCGCGTGCGGTAGAACAAAGTATTAGGTTCAATGGTGAGCTGGTACCACGACAGATGAGCAGGTGCATATTGGAAAGCTACGTTCAGATCATTTATCGCCTGCTTAGGGTTCTGTCCGGGTAAGCCATGCATTAGATCCAAGTTTAAATTATCAAACCCAGCTTTTTTTGCTATTTCGATAGCGGCTCTTGCTTCTCGGCCATCATGTATTCGGCCTAAAGCCTTTAGATGTTCATCATTAAAGCTCTGGACACCGATTGAAAGCCGGTTTATCCCTATTTCTCGAAACTCTCTGAACTTGGTGGCTTCAACTGTCCCAGGGTTAGCCTCTAGAGTAATTTCTAGAGGCTGGGCAAGTGCGCTCTTTTCTCTTATATGCACCAACAACTTTTCTAATGAAGCAACATCGAACAGGCTAGGCGTTCCACCGCCGATGAAGATGGAACTAATCTCTTTGTCTTTAGCACTTGTTGTTCGTTCTAACTCCGCATCAAAATCGTCGCACAAGGCAGTAATATATTCAGCTTGTGGCAACTCTATTTCGCTAGCGTGTGAATTGAAATCGCAGTAAGGGCATTTTCTTGCACACCAGGGGATATGGATGTACAGGCTTAAGGGCGGAGATTCCAGCATTCCAGTAATTTACGCAACGCTTGCCCGCGGTGGCTTAACGAATTCTTAACCTTAGAATCCAACTGGGCTGATGTGCATCCGTGAGTTGGCACATAGAAAAGAGGATCGTAACCAAAGCCATTACGTCCTCTTTCAGTAAATAAAATGCGACCTTCCCAAGAGCCTTGACAGATCAAGGGCATGGAATCCCTTTCGTGAAGGAGATAGACAATGACACATTGGAAACGGGCAGTTCTATCTTGTTCCGGCACCTCTTTAAGATCTTGTAATAACCTAACGTTGTTTTCAGCATCTGCCGTGGCCCCTGACACACCAGCATATCGAGCAGAATAGATTCCTGGTTTACCCCCTAAAGCATCTACTTCTATCCCTGAGTCATCGGCGATTGCTGGCAAACCGGTTTCCTTACAGGCGTGCCGCGCTTTAATTAGAGCGTTTTCAGCGAAGTTGAGCCCGGTTTCTTCTACCTCACCCACTTCTAAATCTGACTGTGATATTAGGTCCACTTTTTTCTCTCTGAGCATTGCGCGTAATTCTGTTAGCTTGCCCGGGTTACCACTGGCTAAAATTATTTTTTGTAGACTCAAATGGACTGCTCTCTGGTGATGTGGTAGATAGCGACTTCCCCTAAAAAGTTTGGCCAGGCTTTCATATACCAGCTGCCCTGGTGTTGAGAATCAACGACAGTCCTGGTAAGTACCTTTATGTTCTTTTCAGCACAGAGTTGATCGAAATCCTTCACGGTGCAAAAGTGAATATTTGGCGTGTTGTACCATTGGTGAGGTATGAATTTCGAGATCGGCATGCGACCCTTTATTGCGAGATAAAGCCTACTCTTCCAATTGCCAAAATTAGGGAAGGTAACAATTCCGTTTCTGCCAACCCTCAACATATCATCGATCAGGGCATCAGGATTGCTTAGAGCCTGTAGCGTCTGAGTCAGCAATACTGTATCAAAGCTGTCTGACTGGAAATTGGAGAGGCCTTGATCTAGATTCTGCTCAATCACATTGACCCCATTCTCTATGCAGCGCTCGATATTGATTTCATCAATCTCCAGCCCAATCTCTCTCACGCCCTTACTAGTTTTTAGGTAGTGCAATAAGCTGCCGTCACCACAACCTAGATCCATCACACGGCTCTCTGGAGCAATCCATTTCTGAATGATTTCTAGATCAGGTCGCATCGTTAATGATCTCCTGGTGTATTCGCTTCAGATATGCCGAAAATGCCTTAATATACCTTGGAACGGGAAGTAGGAACGCATCATGTCCTTGGTCCGCTTCTATCTCAAGATAGGTTACTTCTCTACCCGCCTTTAACAGATCGTTGACTATTTCCCGCGATCGTTCAGGTGGGAAGCGCCAATCTGAGCTGAAAGAAATCAACATGAACTTACAATTGGTGTCAGCAAATGCCTTGCTTAGATCGCCATCGAAGTCTACTGCCGGGTCAAAGTAGTCTAACGCCTTGGTCATTAACAGATAGGTATTGGCGTCAAAATTTTCGGAGAAACGCTCTCCTTGATAGTGGAGATAGCTTTCCACCTGGAAATCGGTATTCAAACCAAAACTCAGTTTCCCTGTGCGTAGATCACGACCGAAGTTGGCTCTATCATTCTCGAAATCCGTAACGGATTTACCGAACTTAACACGCATAGCACTATCGGACAGGTAAGTAATATGGCCAACCATACGCGCTAGCATGAGACCTTGTTTGGGGTAAGTCCCTTCCTCCAGGTAATTGCCCTCATGAAAATTGGGGTCAGTCGTTATAGAGTGTCTGGCTACTTCATTGAATGCAATATTCTGCGCTGATAGCTTCGGCGCCCCAGCGATACAAACAGCATTGGCAAGCCGGGACGGATAGCTGATAGCCCAACGTAACACCTGCATACCGCCGAGACTGCCACCGACCACGGCGGCCCATTTCTTAATTCCCAGCCGGTCCATTAACATGACCTGGCTCTTCACCCAATCCCGAACAGTCACAATGGGAAAGTCCGGTCCGTAGTGTTTACCGGTTTGTGGATTAATTGATGTTGGACCGGTACTGCCGGCGCAGCCTCCTAGGTTATTAAGACATACCACATAAAACAGCTGTGTATCGATAGCTTTACCGGGCCCCACACAACTCTCCCACCACCCAGGCTTGCTATCACTCATACTATGGTAACCGGCAGCATGATGATCGCCGCTTAAAGCATGACAGATAAGAATGCCATTCGACTTGTCAGAGTTTAACTCACCGTAGGTCTCTACCATCAAATCGAAGGAAGGTAATACCTTAGCGCTTCGCAGAGTCAACGGTTGCTCGAAATGGTATGCCTGGGGTTTAACCAGGCCTACAGAATCTATTGGAATTGATTCAGGCATAATCTTGAAAAAGGGGCTTGGCAATTATTGCCAGGAGCCCTGTGGGAATGTTAATGGTGCCGGGATTGTCATGGGTCGTCAGATCCTTATTCGTTTTTGTCGGCTGGTACTGCCTGTAACAATAGTAATCTCACTTTGCCTGACTTGGAACTGTTTAGACTGAAACCTCATGGTTTGCCTACCTAAAAGTTGCTTCGCGCGGCTGTTAGGTAAATTTCATGGTTTTACCAACTATGCCCACCATTTTTCACTCATGGAATTCGGGCTGGGTCTTCCAGCTTGAATATAATTTGGCTTTCTTCTAACAGTAGAGCAACTTACTTTTCTGGGTACTATATTCCTATGATCACGGCTGCTAGTTGTCCCATACCGAAGTTCTGTGTCAGTGCGTTTTGGACCAGACTGATAATGACGAAAAAAATAATCGGTGAGAAATCAAGCCCCCCCATAGGAGGCACTACTTTTCGCACCGGAGCCATTATTGGCTCGGTTAGTTGCCAGATTAGCCGAAGAATGTAATGAGGATTCATATTGCCCGAAGCTGCCATAATCCAAGACATAACTATAGAAGCAATAACTGCCCACCAATAGATGTTTAATATGAAGTAGATAACACCGACGAAGGCCCAGGTTAAGATTAAACTGATTTCGGGAATGCTACCACCATAGAGAAGTATTAAGATGCATATCGCAGCTGCTTCAACAACAAAAGCCAGCATCAAGCTGGAGAAATCGATTCCCCTGTATCCTGGAATGAAACTTCGAAACACTTTAATAGCTGGATCTGTTACTCGGATTACGGTTTGTGATATGGGATTGTAGAAATCTGCCTTGGCAATTTGTAACAGAAACCGAAGTAGTACTGCCAACAGATAGAGTCCTCCAAGCGCATTAAAGATTAATGCGGCTGAGCTATTAAGTGTACTCATTTCAGAATTCTACTCATTGCTTCCAAACTCATTTGCTAATTCTATAGATCGATTTCGCGCGGCCTTTAAAGCACGTTCAACTATTTCTCTTAGTCTTCCTTCCTCAAATGTACGTAATGCCTTTTCTGTGGTACCACCCGGCGAGGTGACTTTGCGTCGTAATTCTGCAACATCTTCTTCGCTACTTATAGCTAATTCGGCTGCACCAACCGCTGTTTGATAAACGAGCGCGTTCGCCGTTTCATCACTCAGTCCCATTTCTCGTGCAGCATCTCTCATAGCCTCTATAAACAGGAAAAAGTAAGCCGGGCCACTACCTGACACCGCTGTTACGGTATCTATATCTGATTCATCATCTACCCAGACGCATGGGCCAACGGCATTCATCAGCTTTTCGGCAAGTTGCTTTTGCTTGCTAGAAACATTCACGTTTGCGAAAAGACCGCTAATTCCTTTACCGATCAGGGCAGGAGTATTGGGCATGCAGCGAACTATAGCGTGCTTTCTTCCCAGCCAATCTTGCAAATGTCCACTGGTTATACCAGCAGCGATGGAGACAATTAGGGGCAATGCTGAGTTTTGATCTAGTTCTACTTCAGAACAGACTTTTTCCATGACTTGGGGTTTTACCGCCAGTATGACGACATCGGCGGAATCAGCGATTTGCTGGTTAGTGGCAGATGAAATTCTGCTGTTTGTTACAAGTACCTGTAATTTCTCTAGATCTATGTCAGAAGCTAGAATAGAAGATGCAGGTACGCCTGTCGCCAATAGTCCGCGGATCAAACTATTCGCCATGTTTCCTGCGCCGATAAAACCTATTGTAACGCCTTTCATCCTGTCTCCTTAATCGCAATGTGCGGCGCCGACAGGGTATTCTATCTCAATCAGTTGGGGCTGGATAATCGGAAATAACGAGTTATTAACCAACTAGGCTAGTATCTATATACGAGGGCCAAATATGGCAGAACCTAAACGCACCATTGTGGAACCTTCAGCTACTGCAGCCTCAAAGTCATTAGACATCCCCATAGAAAGCGTATCGATCGATGAGTGGCTCTTCTTGAGGTTCGTAAAAGCGAGCTTTAAACGACGGAAGCATGTGCGCTGCGACTCAAGATCTGGCAGGGGAGCTGGTATGGCCATAAGACCACGTAGCTGAAGGTTAGGCAGCGAAGCAATAAGGCTGCACAATTTTGTGGCGTGCTCCACTTCAGCTCCGGTTTTCTTTTCTTCATTGGACAGCTTGATTTGCACACATACGTTCAGTGGTGGGCTAGATTCTGGACGCTGACTGCTTAAGCGGTAGGCGATCTTCTCCCGATCAACACTCTGCACCCAGTCAAAGTATTCGGCAATTTTCCGAGTTTTATTGGTCTGGATCGAGCCGAGAAAGTGCCAGCTTAGGTCCATGTCGGTCAAATTTTTGATCTTATGCAGCGCCTCCTGCAAGTAGTTTTCGCCGAAACTCCGGATTCCAACTGCCGCCGCCTGGCGTATTTTATCTTGGGTCTGTTTTTTGCTTACTGCAAGCAAACTGACGGAACCGCTTGGGCGCTTGTAAAGGTCTTCATATTCTCTGATTTTTTGGGTTAGAGTTGGAATGTTTTCTGCGATGTTTTTCACATTTTTACCACGTAGTTACTCGGAAGAGTCCGGGGTACTGATTGAAGTAGGGTTACCATAGATGACTTCACGTAAGGTTGCCCAAGTTAGCTTTGGTTTTTCATGTTGAATTCTGAGAACCAATTTTCGAGAATGATCTGCGCTGCTATGTCGTCGATGGCTGTTTTGTTTTTATTGCCGTGGGAGTCCTTCACGACTTTTTCAATAGCGGCTTTGGAAGAGAGGCGTTCATCTATTCCAAAACTGGGGAGATTGAAGCGCCCATTTAGACGTCGAGCGAACTTGATAGCTTGGGTAAGCAATTTGCTCTCGGTGCCATCGAGATTGTAAGGTAAGCCAACTACAAGTAGGACAGGTTTCCATTCGTCGATTAGCTTTTGAATTTGATCCCAATCGGGAACTCCATCTTTGGCTTTAAGTATCGTTACCGCTTTAGCTGTCGATGAGATACTCTGACCAAAGGCGACACCGATGCGTTGTGTTCCGTAATCAAAAGCCAGTGCCGTAACCGGCTCATCACAGTTACTGGGCAATGTATCAATTGTCATGGCATGGAAGTATATAGGGTTGATGGATTTAAGAATGACCGGCTTCAGGGGATATCTTTTGGAGGTCTATCCCCAACAGAGCTGCGGCTGCTTCGGGCTTCGCTGTGTAATCATCGGAGAAAATGAGTTCAGCGTTAGCCGGAGTGGTAAGCCAAGTATTTTCGGTGATCTCTCTTTCTAACTGGCCAGCATCCCAGCCGGCACATCCGAGTGCGACTAGATAGTTCTCAGGGCCGTCTCCTTTGGCGATATCCTGTAAAATCGTCTTGGACGTACAAATGGCTATCTCAGGAGTAACTTCGATAGAAGATTCCCACTGTTGTCCTGCATCATGAATGATAAAGCCTTTGTCTCTCTCGACTGGACCACCTGCTAACACATGTCGTTCCCGAAAAAACCCTTCGATAGGGCATACGATATCCAGCTCAGCGAAGATATCGGCTATACAGGCTTTCAAGGGCTTATTAATGACAATTCCTAATGCACCTTCTTCATTGTGTTTCCAGAGGTAGGTCACCGTATTTGTAAAATAGGGGTCCAGCATCCGGGGCATGGCGATAAGGAATTGATTCTCAAGATAACTTGTACGAGCGCTGTCGTTCATAAAAGTGAACCGGTAGTAGTTTGCCTCAGAAATTAATTAGGGTATTTCCGTCAGGGGTCGCTAAGTGCGGATATTCCCAAGTATACCAATTTCCTTATGCATTGACTCTGGAACAGCTGGAAAGACGCTGTTAGGTTCATGAACTCAACAGCAGCATGGCCACTTTTTCATAGTTAGTTTGCTTTCAGTTTTTGCTGGATACAATCCATAAGGTCGCCGGCTATGTCTAGGTTAAATGCGCGATCGATTTCTCGCACGCAGGTAGGGCTGGTTACATTTATCTCGGTGAGATAGTCTCCGATGACGTCGAGCCCAACAAAGAGCAAACCTTTTTCTTTTAAAGTAGGACTAACCTGGGTACAAATCCAGCGATCTCTTTCGCTAAGTTCTTGAGCTATACCGCTGCCTCCAGCCGCGAGATTACCACGTGATTCTCCCGCCGCGGGGATACGAGCCAACGCGAACTCGACTGGATTCCCATCGATCATGAGTATCCGCTTGTCTCCATTCTCGATCTCAGGAATGAATTTTTGCGCCATGATCTGTCGATTACCACTCTCGGTAAGTGTTTCGATGATAACGCTTAAATTGGGATCATCATTCTTTACTCGGAAAATTGATGTCCCGCCCATGCCATCTAGGGGTTTATATATCACATCCCCGTGCTTTTGGTGGAATGCCTTTAGTTTCTCTTCGGAACTTGCCACTAGGAACGGGGTGCAACACTGAGGAAATAGCGTTGGGAATATCTTTTCGTTGCAGTCGCGCAGGCTTTGCGGATTGTTGACAACCAGCGTGCCATTTTTATGTGCTTGTTCCAGCAGGTAGGTCGTGTACACATAATCGAGATCAAAGGGAGGATCTTTTCGCATAAGTATGAAATCCATTTCTGTAAGCGCTTGATCACTTTTGGTTCCTAGGGTAAACCACTTCTTTTCATCGTCCATGACAGAGAGGGTTTGCATTTTTCCAAACACTCTTCCCTGATCCATGTAGAGATCGGATTGCTGCATATAATGAATCACCCAGCCGCGATTCTGCGCTGCCAGTAGCATAGCAAGTGTCGTATCTTTCTTCACAGTGATGTATTCAATCGGATCCATCACTACACCAAGTTTGATGCTCATTGGAAAATTCTCTTTCAGAGCTGAGTGAACTAATGGAACCTACTAGTTTGCGACAGCTACACAAAATCATATCTCACTTTCTTGCTAGAAGCGATTTAATGAGTTTTGCGTGACTGATGCACTTTTGGTTTTTGGGTGCAGGGAATACGGCTATAATGAATACTTTTTAGAAGGTGTTCACAGGTAGTGAAGGCGTTTGGATTTATCTGGGGCGTAGGCGGAGTATTGCTGTTAATACTGTTCGCGATTTACCGATTAGCGCCAATGGCTTGGGCCCTTGAGGATTCATCAATGAATCTGTTTCACTGGGCTGCTCTGATTTTCTCGGTTGTATTCATGTCCTACACTGAAGGATATAAAGGGTTCCACCATGGGTTTGCACCTCGCGTAGTAATTCGAGCAAATTATTTGAAGGATAATCCACATATTATTCATATTATACTCGCCCCCCTATTCTGTATGGGATACATCCACGCCACGAGAAAGCGTAAGGTTATTTCTATCGGTCTTACGCTGATGATTATTTGCTTTATTTTGGTAGCTCCCATGCTGCCGCAACCTTGGCGCGGAATCATAGATGCGGGAGTGGTGGTTGGGCTTAGCATTGGTATAATTTCTATAATCTATTTTATTTTTCTCGGTATTCTCTACCCGCAAGCTATCGAAGTGTCTGCAGAAGTACCCGATGACGCATAATGAGATATCAAACGAATGAGCAAAACTTTGCAAGACAAAGGTCAATCTGAGGAAGATAAAAGTTGCGCAATAATCGTCACTTATAATCCGGATGTAACACCTTTACTGAAATTGCTTCGTCAGCTAAACAAAGAAACGGATTTTATCCTGATTGACAATGACTCTCCCCGTATAGATCAATTGGTAAAGTCCATCAGCGCTTATAAGCATTGTCAAGAAGTTGTGCGACTGGAAGGGAATGAAGGATTAGCCAAGGCCCTGAACATTGGTATCGAATGGGCCTTGGGCAGGGGGTATGAATATGTATTCCTGTTTGATCAAGATAGCGGGTTGTGTGATCTGTTCATAAGTCGCATGATTTCGGCTTACAAGGAGGCAAGCCAGCATAGTCAGAAACATATCGCAGCTGTAGGACCTCGAATTATAAACCCCAAAACCATGCGGCAAACGCCGTTCAAGCTGTTTAACAGATTGTTATTACGATCTGACGCGCTGTTCACAGGTAGTCTTACGCACTATATAGCTGATTTTCTCATTACGTCTGGCACTTTGCTTGTCTTGAAACATATCCATGAAATAGGAGATATGAAGGAAAATTACTTTATAGATAATGTGGATTTGGAATGGTGCTTCCGAGCCAAATCAAAAGGGTTTGACCTCATAGGTACCGATGATGCAGTGCTTTACCATACGGTTGGTGAACTTAGCGTTAATCCGTTAGTAAGAGTAGGCATTATCACGCAGCATAATCCGGCTCGTACTTACTATTCCAGTAGGAACCGCACACACCTATATGGTGTAGAGTACTGTCCACTAGGTTGGAAAATTCGCGACATAGTTCGGTTTTTTATCAAGGCTGGATGGTTATTGTTGTCATCCCATGAACGAAAACAGTACTGGCGCAATATAAGTTCTGGAATTAGAGACGCCAAATATCTCAGTTGACTTAGATGATAACTGATCCCAAAATTGCCATATTGCTTTCTACCTATAACGGTACCAAGTATCTAGAAGAACAACTAGATTCCATTCTTAATCAGACCTATTCAAATTATGTAATTGTAGCTAGGGACGATGGCTCCTATGATGACACAATACAACTTCTTAATAAGTACGCAAAAAAGTTTACTGATAAGTTTCACTTATTGGAACGGGACAGTCTAAACCGTGGTGCGAGCGACAGTTTTTCCTATTTGATTGAGTATGTGCTGGAAAACAAGCAGTCACTAGGTCTCGAATCGGCTTACATGATGTTTTGTGATCAGGACGATATATGGAGCTTGGAAAAAATCCATAAACAAATTGATGAAATGCTTAAAGTGGAGAAACAACAAACCGGGACAAAACCGATACCAGTGTTAATCCATAGTAATTTGCGAGTAGTCTCCGAAGAAAAATCACTGATAGCTGAATCCTTTGTGCATTATCAAGGTCTTGAAATAGAGCGTAATCGCTTTACAAATCTAGTGATAAGCAATGTGGTCACTGGTTGTACGGTATTTATAAATGAAGCCTTGGCGCGCAAAGCAGTGCCGGTTTCCAAAGAGGCCATCATGCATGATTGGTGGCTGTCCTTGGTGGCCTCGGCGTTTGGAAAACTGGTCTTCATTGATGCCCCCCTAGTTAGTTACCGCCAACATGATACGAATGCCATAGGCGCTAAGGAATTTGTTAAATCCACCCCGGTGGGTCGTTCATTTTGGCAGAAAACATTGGGTTGTAAATCGAACGCACATCTTTCTGAAGTAGCGCGTCAAGCTGCAGATTTTCGGAACAGATTTGGGCAGGAACTGACCACACACGATAATATTGGTTTGCAAATTTCGTCCTGTATGGGAGCAAAGGTAGGGATACTGCAACGAATATTTTATAGGATAGCCCGGCGATTCTAGGACATCTACGAAAATAGGCCTTTCAAAGTGGTTTGAAATTTCTTATCAGAACATTCGCGTGAAACAGACCGCAACCCTGCTGAG
>Ga0209034_10000305_pt1 | contig 24504 bp, 23 predicted proteins | sample MarorgKNORR_S2LV_2_FD_188219 | JGI IMG/M metagenome (GOLD analysis project Ga0209034, IMG submission 188219) | Marine microbial communities from the Southern Atlantic Ocean, analyzing organic carbon cycling - 250m_A/KNORR_S2/LV (SPAdes) (version 2) | ecosystem: Environmental > Aquatic > Marine... | reverse complement strand
CGGCATATCGATACCCGCTTGCCGTTTTATCGAAATCTGTCTCGACAGACCGCGGTGCTCGAAGTCGTCACGGGGCTCGGGGGGCTCGCAGTTGTTGTAGCAGGTGCGCGTTTAGTCTCTGCAGGCGATCTTTCCGCGACCACACTTCCGTTGTTGACCCTTCTGGCACTCGCTTGCTTTTTACCGGTTTCAGAAATCGCCCATGTTGGCAGACAACTCGCAGACACACTTGGCGCGGCACGACGGTTACACCAAGTCCACAACGAACCCGTACCCGTACTGTCGTCAAAGGAACCAGTCCCTCTTGATGCCGAAAATGCCGCCCGCGCCGTGACATTTGAAAATGTCGCGTTCAGTTACCCCGGCACGAAGAACGAGGCCCTATCAGCGATTTCGTTCAATGCAGCTAGAGGCACCACCACGGCCGTCGTTGGGCCTTCAGGGGCCGGCAAAACGACCGCGGCTCAGTTGATCTTGCGCTTCTGGGATCCCAAAGACGGCCGGATACTCTTGTTCGGCGAAGATCTTCGTGACCTCGAGCTCGACGATTTACGGGCCCACGTGGCAATGGTGAGCCAAGAGACGTACCTGTTTAACTCCACACTTGCCCAGAACGTGCTGATGGCACGTCCCGGTGCTTCGGATACAGAACTCCTCACCGCGGTCGAACAAGCTTCCTTGACTGAGTTCGTCGCGAGCTTGCCTGAAGGGCTCGAAACCCAAGTAGGTGAACGCGGTGTGCGCCTGTCAGGGGGCCAACGTCAGCGAGTAGCCATCGCACGAGCATTCTTAAAAGACGCTCCGGTGTTGGTGCTCGACGAAGCCACCTCCCATCTCGACGCAGTCAATGAAGCCGCTGTCCACGGCGCGCTGCAAACACTCATGCACGGTCGGACCACGTTGATCATTGCGCATCGACTGTCAACCGTGCGAAACGCGGCACAGATCGTCGTGATGGACCAGGGCCGGATCGTTCAAATCGGTGACCATGAGACACTACTTCAAGAGGACGGTCTGTACGCCCGGCTGTTAACTCACCAACTCGCCGCGACTGCGGCGCAGTAAGCGACCTACAAACATCGATGCTCACTTGATCTGGTGGCCGCGGGCATCGGGTTAGGATGCAGCGCTTGCGTCGATGCTGGCAAGAAAATCAAGCAAGGCGGCGTTCCAGGCTTGCGGCTGTTCAAAATATGGGCTGTGTCCCGCATCAGGGATTTCAACGAAGTGGGCTCCGCGGATTCGATTCGCTGAATCGCGTAACATCGAAGCCGGAAAGATTTGGTCGTACTCACCCGCAATGAAAAGCACCGGGATGTCAAGATCATCGAAATCGGCATGGTCGATCTCGAAAGCCAGTGTCTCTCCTAGTCGGTCAAGGGGCGGCGAATAAAACGAACCCAACGCCTGGTACAAGAACGCGTGAGCGACGTCTCGATCAGGATTTCCGGTCCACAACGCCAAATGTCCCCCAACTAGTGGCAGTTCCCGGTTACCTCTCAGGCCGCCAGCGGCTCCGAATTCTTCCATTGCCTTGCGGAGATCATCAGTCCACAGAGCCCCCGCGGTGTTGGCGTAGGTCAGCGAACAAATCCGTTCCGTGTACTGCTGTAGAAATGCCGAAATGTGCCAACCACCCATGGACTGGCCCACAAGATGTGCGTCTGCGATTTCGAGGTGATCCAGCACGGCTGCCAAATCATGTGCCCCATCAGTGGCGGCTAGCTGACCGGTGTGATTTGTGGAGTTACCGAAACCGCGACTGTCCCAGGTCAACACCCGATACTTTGCGCCGACTTCTAGAACCTGCTGATACCAAACGGCATGTGAGCCGCCGGCCCCGTGAGACAAAACAACCACCGGCCGCTGATCGGCTTTCCCCGCCTCCGCATCGCGAACTAACTCCCAATAGATGTCCTCTCCGTCGCGGTGGAGAGTCCCAGCCAACAATTCAAGATCCTTCATATGTCAGAGCACCCCTCAAATTCGACTCAATATGCAACGTTTGTTGGTGGCCATTATTGGTGGCGTCCGAAGGTGTCGAAACTCACCAGGTCTGCTGTGTCTAGGCGCGGAGCCTTCTTGAAGTCAGTTCCCATGGTGTACGCCACGGGGAACAATCCGACTTGGGTCCACTCGCTGTAATCGATCCCTAGTATCTGGGCTGCCTCGCGTTCGAAGGGAAGATGAAGAGTGGTCCAGGCGCTGCCGAGTCCCCGCTCTCGCGCGGCGAGCATGAAGCTCCAAACAGCCGGGATTATCGAACCCCACATCGAGGCCTGACCAAAGGAATCCGCTTCTTCGGGACGTCCCAACATCAGGGGGATCAACAGCACCGGCACTTCATGAAACACTTCCCGCAAATGCATGGCTGACCCTCGCACGAACTCTGCCCGTTGAGCTCGAATGTCGCCCGGCGCGTATTCACGAGGGGGACCATTTACGTAAGGATCAAACCCTTGACCGTAAAGCTCAGCCAGCTGGCGTTTCTTATCGGAATCTTCCACAAACAGAAAGTGCCACCCTTGAGCATTCGACCCCGTTGGAGCTTGAAACGCGATGTCCGTGCACTCCAGCAGTAACGATCTTTCAACGGGACGATTCAGATCCAGACGTTTTCGAACAGCGCGTGTAGTCGTAAGAAGTTCGTCTGCGGAAAGTTCTAAGTACATGTGAGATTCCTCAGCTTCGGGAGGCCCGAGTTTAGATTCGCCCGACCGGTAGCGTCGGATTCAATAGACTTACGTTTAGATCAAGGGGGCGCAATGCACGACATGGTGATTCGATCAGGCAAAGTGGTGGACGGAACCGGAGTCGAGGGACGAACCGCAGATATTGCTATCGATAACGGGCGTATTTCAGTCATCGGTGGTGAGGTTGGCCCAGGGCGACACGAAATCGATGCTGCCGGCCACCTTGTCACTCCAGGATTCGTAGACGTTCACACCCACTATGACGGTCAAGCTACGTGGGATCCCGAGATGAGCCCCTCATCGTTCCATGGCGTCACCACCACCGTTTTTGGCAACTGCGGCGTCGGTTTCGCCCCAGCAAAACCGGATAGTCATGACTGGTTGATTCAACTCATGGAAGGAGTCGAAGATATCCCCGGCGCAGCCTTGGCAGAAGGCATCGAATGGAATTGGGAAACGTTTCCAGAGTATTTAGATGCCCTTGAAAAAATGCCGAGAGTCATGGATATCGCAGCGCAAGTACCGCACGGTTCCGTCCGCGCTTATGTCATGGGGGAACGAGGCGCACGAAACGAAGACCCAACAGCGGACGACTTGTCTGCTATGGCTCAAATTGTTCAAGAGGGAATTGAAGCCGGTGCACTCGGGTTTACTTCGTCGCGCACCATGTTGCACCGAGCCCTTGACGGCGAGCCGGTTCCGGGAACCTTTGCGGGTGCAGAAGAAATTATCGCAATGGGAAGAGCCGTAGCCGAAGCAGGCGGAGGCGTTATAGAAGTGGCTTCCGATATTGGACTCGGAGGGCTCGAAGGAAATTTCGGTTCAGACATTGATTGGATGCGCACGCTGGCCGGTGACTATGGGTTAACTGTCACCTACGCGCTGAACCAAGCCGACCGTCATCCACAACAGTGGCGTGAACTCCTAAAACTTTCATCAGCCCCGATTAACGGTGACGGCAAAGTGATAGCCCAGGTAGCTGGTCGCCCGGCGGGCTTGTTGTTTGGACTCGAGACATCACTCCATCCCTTCAAGATGCACCCGACATATTTGGAACTAGCCGAAACATGCACACATTCTGAACTTGTGGAGGAGCTCTCCAAAGAGTCGGTCAAACAGCAAATTCTTAGCGAAACTACTGGGTACACAGGGCGCTTCAACCACGATGTTGCACACGGCTTCCACAAGATGTATCCGCTCCTTGACACCCCCGACTATGAGCCGAAACCCGAAGACTCCATAGCGGCGCGGGCTCAAAGAGAAAACCGCGACCCATATGAGTATGCGTATGAAGTTCTATTAACGAAGAACGGAAGAGGCCTAATGTTCTTTCCCCTCGCCGACTTCGCAGAACACACTCTCGACCCAACTTATGAACGCCTGAATCATCATGGAGCATTCTTGAGTCTCTCCGACGGAGGAGCGCACTGCCGCTTGATTTGTGACGCTTCTACCCCCACCTTCATGCTGAGTCATTGGAGTCGAGATCGAACTAACGGCCCCAAAATGAAGATTAAAGACGCTGTGAAGTTGATGACTCATGACACGGCCAAGATTTACGGCTTGCTCGGCGACCGAGGCACCCTTGAAGTTGGTAAACGTGCCGACATCAATGTCATTGACTATGAGAATCTGTCAATTTTTGCCCCCGAAATGGCATATGACCTTCCTACAGGAGCCCCACGCCTGTTGCAAGAGTCCTCCGGCTACAAGGCAACTGTTGTCGCAGGTGAAATTGTTCGCGAAAACGGCGAATTCACAGGTGCACGACCTGGTCGACTTATCCGTGGCCGTCGCTAACCAACATCGAAGAACAGCACAACAGCTTCTGATTCTGTAGCTACGCCCAGGGCACGCCCTCGTAGGGGTCGCGCACCAGCCGTCGCGCTACAACCATGCGGTGCACTTCGTCCGGGCCGTCGTAGAGGCGAGCGTACCGGGCTTCCCGGTACATAAATTCCAAAGGTGTGTCGGCGGTAACTCCCAATGCTCCGTGGACCTGAATCGCACGATCGACCACGTTATGTAGCATTCGCGCGCCCCAGAATTTGATGAGACTGATTTCGGTGCGAGCTTCGCTACCGGCGTCTATTGCGCGTGCAGCGTCAAGTGTCATCATTCGAGCCGCTTGAATTTCTGCAGCGGATTCGGCGATCAACGCCTGGATGTCGCCTTTTTCGGCAAGGTAACTGCCGTGGGCATAACGGCTCTTAGCCCGTTCGCACATCAGTTCGAAAGCGCGTTGCGCCTGCCCTAGCCAGCGCATGCAGTGAAAAATTCGGCCGGGGCCAAGTCGCTTTTGTGCGATATGGAATCCTTGTCCGCGTCCACCCAAAAGATTTTCATATGGGACTCGAACGTCGTTGTAATTCACTTCACAATGATTTCCGCCAGTGTGGCCCATTGTGGGTACAACGCGAACAATCTCATAACCGGGGGTATCGGTGGGAACGATGATTGAACTGAACTTGGTGTGCTTTTCTGCATCAGGTTCGGTGATCGCGAACACAGTGGTGAACGCGGCACGATTTGCTCCTGAAGTGAACCATTTATGTCCGTTGATGACCCACTCTTCACCGTCCAACACCGCGACTGCCTGCATTTGTGTTGGGTCGGATCCCGCGACTTCGGGCTCGGTCAATCCAACTGATGGGTAAATTTCCCCCGCAACTAGGGGTTCTAAGAATCGTGCCCGTTGATCGTCACTCGCATACTGATGCAACATGATCGAATCTTGCATAGACAGACTGCCCACTGCCCACTGGCCCCAATGAGAGCGTCCGATGACTTCGTTCAAGTAGACGAAATCCATAAAGGGAAGGCCGCCCCCTCCAATTTCAACTGGGTGCCCCAGAGCCCATAAGCCAGCGTTCTTGGCGCTCGTTTTAAGCTCCGCCGCTGTTGCCTCAGAAACGGAGTCTTCGCGCATTAGCTCAGGTTCGCGAGGAATTACAACATCGTTGATGAACGATTTCATCTGGTTCTTGAGAGTTCGCAGTTCGTCCGGTAGTTGGTCAACCATCATGATCTCCCTGGAAATTGATCAGGCCCGCAGGATTCTGTGGGCCCTTCACTGGTATAGCTGGTTTTGGTTAGGTGACGTTTGGTTGCTTGCAGTGTTCAGCGGAAAAACCTAGGCCGTCTTGTTGGATAGTTATTGTGTCCGTAGCCCTGGGAGTGGGGAGGTAACGGTGGCCGCGAATGTTTTAGGAACAGAACTTGAAGAATGCGGCCTTGACCCGGTGACTGGCTTCTACAGAGATGGTTGTTGCAATACCGGTGCCGGTGACGTAGGTGTTCACACAGTTTGCGCAGTCGTCACTGAGGAGTTTCTGGAATTTTCGAAGCGAGCCGGAAATGATCTCAGTACTCCGAACCCGGGAATTGGGTTCTCGGGTCTTCAAGATGGTGACCCGTGGTGTCTTTGTGCCCCCCGTTGGCAGGAAGCTTTCGAAGCCGGTTTTGCACCGGGAGTTCGATTGCTAGCCACCCACCTGGCAACTCTCGAATGGGTCAGACTCGCTGACCTCGAAGCGCATGCAATCGATCAGTGATGATCATCTAAGAAGCATCAGTTAGAACTGTGCTGATATGGCTGATAGTTCGTTGGATGCCTGCCGAAGAGAGTGGACGCAGCGAAGGGCGGGGGAGTAGATCTTGTTGAAATGTTGGGCCCCCATAGGCGTCGGAGATTCCGTAGCTATCGGGGAACGAGCCAAGCAGTTAGAAGACCGCGGATATGAAGGGATTATCGGCAACCAAGTCTATGGTCCTCCTTGGGCGAGCCTGGCGGTAGCGGCAGCATCTACCACGTCGCTAGAACTTGAGACCGGAATAGCCATGGCGTTCGTTCGGTCCCCTTTCGAAACGGCCTGCGCCGCCATCGAACTTGACCGCATCAGTAATGGACGTTTCACCCTTGGTCTTGGTACAGCTCCGCAGACATGGACGGAAGATTTCTTTGGACAAGAGTTTCTCCCGCCGATAAGTCGAATCCGCGAAGTCATTGAAATTCTGCGCCTCGTGTTCGACTCGGCCTCAGAAAATGCCGAATCGATACCCGACTATCACGGTGAGCATTACCAGCTATCGTTCGCTGGCCTTCACCCTAACTTTGGGCCTGAAGTGAGGCAGATTCCAATATGGGTTGCTGCACTGCGTGAACGCTTATGTGAGCTCGCCGGCGAATGCGCCGACGGTTTCATTGGCCATTCGATATGGTCAAAGTGGTGGCTGACCGAGCGAGCGTTGCCCGCGATTCGCCGAGGCGCCACCGGGGCAGGGCGAGATCCAGATGATCTCAATGTGCAGCTTTGGTTAACAGCTTCAATTGACTCCGATCCGACAGCTTCGGCTCGGCGGGCGCGGGGAAACGTAGCCTTCTACGCGTCGATTCCCAGCTATCGCTCCTACTTCGAGGCGCATGGTTTCGGCAGCGTTTTCGACACTCTCGTGGAAGCTCGCCGCTCGGTTCCTCTCACTCAATGTATTGATTTGGTTCCCCTAGACGCTGCGAGAACGTTCGCTATATGTGGAACTGCCGATGAAGTTGGCCAAGAAATCGAAGAAATCGCCGGATACGCCACTTCAGTATGCGTGAAGCCGCCGATGTGGGGTGTTGACCCAGAAGACGCGAACGAACAGGCACGCCAGATTGACCGCTTGCTGCTCGGCTAAGAACCACTTTCAACAGTTCGAAAGTTCACAACTCGGTGTATTGGCTGTGCTCTATTGAATTCGTTACGAGTCCCAATAGTCCTCTGCGACTTGCGACACCAATCGGAGTTTCGCCCACTGGTCTTCTTCAGTCAGAAGGTTGCCCTCAAGAATTGAGGCGAATCCACACTGAGGGCTGATTCCTAGTCGAGACGCATCCGCGTACTGACTCGCCTCGTCTATGCGACGTTTCAACAAGTCCGGCGATTCCAGTTCGGGCCGCTTACTTGTGACTAGACCAAGAACAACCGAGGTTGATTCGGGGATGAGCTGCAAGGGTTCGAAGTCGCCGGAACGTTCATCATCAAACTCAAGAAAAAAGACATCAACATCGAGTTGTGGAAACACCTTTTCTGCGATGGCTGCGTACCCACCGGAAACTGCCCAGTTCGACCTCGCGTTGCCTCTGCAGATGTGTAGACCTACGACCGTGGAACTAGCTCGATCTGAAACAGCTGTGTTAGTTGCGTCGATGTACTCCTCGAGGAGACCAGCGGGATCTTCCCCGCGGCTACGCATCGCGTCTGTCGCTGTCTCGTCACAAAAGAAACTCAGGATCGGATCATCAATCTGGATGAAGGTGCACCCCAAGCTCTCCAATCCCGCGATTTCAGTTTTGTAGATCTCGGTGACATCACTCCAAAATTGGTCCCGGTCGGGGTACAACGATTCGTCAATCGCGTCGACGCCGTATTGGAAATGGAAACGACTGGGGGCAGGGATCGTGACCTTGACAGGGCGGTTTGTGATCTCGGCGATATAGCTGTAGTTCTCGCCCATAATCGGGACACCAGGATGCGTCAACGGTCCCGCAGTACGAACCAGCCTCGGGACGTAGGCAACGGTTGGTTCGTCAGCGTTGTCGGCGAAAGGTGACTGTTCGGCTTCAAAGAGTTCAATTCCGTCGACATAGGGTATGAAGCCGGACCACCACACGTCCCGCCGAAACTCGCCGTCCGTGATTACGCCGATGCCGGTGTCTTCCTGACGGCGGATGGACGCGCTGATAGCGGCGTCTTCGACAGAACGTCGAGCTACTTCGTCTAGCTCACCTTTCGCGAATGCGGTCCACGCCTCCGCTACCGAACGGGGGCGGAGCAGACTTCCCACTTGGTCGGCTCGTGCGATGAGTGTCATCAAAACTCCCTGAGGGTGGTCAGCGGATTCATCGCAGATGAGAACCAAAGCATTGGCTCAGCAGGGCTCAAAACAAACAAGCCCGTAGCCGGTAAGCATTGGAGCAAAATATGCGCGGTGAATATTGCGAACCTGTGTCCCCATGGCGCCCCGCATTGCGAGCCACATAATGACCTCAACAGATTCGGCACCCCCCCGGTGCATGTAGTCCAAATGATCGAGTTCACACAACGCTGCTGGGTTGCTTTCGAGGAGGTCTAAAAACTCGTTATCCCAATCTGGGTTTACGTGACCAAAATCTTGTCCGTGTAATTGGTGGGACATTCCTCCTGTTGCTATCACCACGACACGAGCGGTGTCGTAGGACTCGACGGCGCGTGCTATGGCTGCGCCGATATTGAAACATCGGCGAGCTGTCGGCAGGGGATGTTGGATGACATTTACGGCTAAAGGGACGACCGGTGTCTCCCATGGGGGTGGCATAAGGAACGGTAAAATTGAGTACACCCCGTGGTCGACGACCATTTCTTGGCAGATTGTCGGGTCAAACTCGTCTGTGACCAAGCTTCTCGCTATGTGCCAACCAAGATCACTGTCACCTTTAAGGTCTGGCAATGGCCGCTTCCCCCACCCTTCGTCGGCTTGAGCAAAGCTGTTCGAAACACCCAATGCGAACGTTGGGTAAGCATCAAAAAAGAATTGATTCACGTGGTCGTTGTAGACCACTACCAGAGCATCAGGTCGCAGCGCTTCAAGCCAGTCAGCGGCGGGTTTGTAGCTATCGAAAATGTCGTGCCAGGCTGGGTCTCTACCTCTGTCTTCGTCGTACGCTCGAGCGAGGGACGGAGCGTGGCTGACGCCTATGCCGCCAACAACTTCCCCCATTATCTGGGGGGTTCTTGTGGCTGACGGTTGGCCATGAACTGATCGATAGTTTCTCCGCGCATGTCTGCGCCGACCTCCAAGAGACTTGAACCAACTGTGGCGGCAATTTTCAAGAACACATACACATTGCCGCCCGCTGCCACCATCCCCGTCCAGTCACGGTCCGTTACTAATTGTGTTTCCTCGGCCGTCAATTCGAAGCGCTGGCAGTAAGCATGCTCGTCGGAGAGAAACTCCGCCCTGTTGTCTGGGTCGATAAGGCTGGCTGACAGCTTGTTCAAGCGGTATCCCGCCATAGATCGTTCACCGGTGAACACCGTCATCCTGACCATTTGACCTCCCGACTCGGCCCCACGTTACTTGCCGGCTCTGTCGGAGAGAGAAGCGGAGCTGTGAACGAGTCCAACACGACTCGCTTCACTCTTGGGTGCTTTCGAGTCGATCAAGCAGTTGATCGACTCGCTCTTTGAAAGGTGCTTTGTCGTAGATGTTAAACAAAGCTCCCGCTAGACGAACCGGGTCTCCTGAGTAGTAACGCTCATACAGTTGCTGACGGCCAGAAAATCCAGACGACGACGCATCCCAAGCAAGCCGAAACAAACGGATGCGATCGCGACTACTGGAGTTAACACTTTGGAAGTAGCGGTCGACATCAGCGGCGCGGGGTCCATCGAGTTCGGCAAAGGACGGGGTTGCCGCGAGACCGCCAGCCCCGATGATTTGGATGACTTCGCACATGCGTTGGAAGTTTTGGGGGAATGTCTGACGAACCGTCCAAAGAGGCATGGAGGCCGGGTAGACGAACCCGTTGTCCCGTTCTAATAAATCGCTTTCCGCTGCGACGAGCGCGGCCCGCAATTGTTCGGTAAAGACGATCAACTCGCTCAACATGCCTTGAACGTGAAGAAATTGATCGGCGTTGGTTGATTCCGCGACCTGGAAGGCGAGACCCATCATGAATTCCGCCTTTGCGAGATTCTTGATGGAAAATTGGTGCATCACTTGCTCCATCGCACCGGTGCGATTGAATAATCCGTTGCACATTTCGACGTCTCGGTAGATGAAAGTTCGTTCCCATGGGACTAGGACGTCGTCAAAGATGACAGTTCCGTCGATTTCATCGAGCCGGTGGCTGAGTGGGTGGTCCATTGCTGATGCTGCGGCCATAGGGGTTAGCGACGGTCGACAGATGAATCTCATACCTGGGGTGCTAATCGGTAGAGCGAAACAGAATGCGAACTTCTCCGCGTCGGCATTAGCGGGAAGGTAGCTCGATGGAGCGACAAGTATTTCATCGCTGTGCGCACACAATGTTGCGACCATCCTGGCTCCACGAACCACCCAACCGGATTGATTCTCTTCAACGACGTGGGCTGCCACTTCGTTGTCTTGTTCTTCCACAGGTCGGGACCGGTCATATTGAGGAGTGACCAGAGTGTGGGTGAGCACGAGATCCCTTTCGCGGATCTCTTCGTAGTAGTCCCTCAAATAGGTGCCATATGGACGCTCACCTCGCTGGAAATCCTGCCAACACATCGCCAAAGCCGTGACCATGATGTTCATGAAGTCGGCGGAGCGTCCAAACATCCCAGAAGTGTGATCCATCCAACGTTTCACCATTCCGCGCCGCTTCTCCAGGTCTTCACGGCAACGAGGTTGAATGAATGACAACCCCACGCGGTCACCAGTCGTCGGCGACTCGTAGGTCATTTCGTCAAGTAAATCGGCATTGAGCTGGAGGTCGTAGAGCTCGGCGATGGCTCGCGCCGCGCCACGAAAACGCGAATCCGTTGTGACGTCAACCACGCGTTCGCCGTCAACCCAAATCTCTCTTGAGTCAACAAGTCCACTCAGATAATCGGCACCGCTTCTTGCAGCCATGCGGATAGACGCTAGACGCAATAGTTCGAGTAACGCCGTTGATACCGGAATCGGCCTCAGGTCAACGCTTGGTGGTACGAGGTGAGGCGCCGGTCGACCAAATTGGAGTTCAAAGGCGCTAGCGATTGGGGCGTTTACTCGCCGCGGAGTTGCTCGAGCAAGCCGCCACTATCGCTAACGATATGTCCTTCCACAACTTTGCTATCGCGGATCGTGAAGATTGCGACGGCGTGACGTTCGATTTCGTTGCCCGATGGGGCGACACCCATGAAAGTTCCAGTGTGTACGCCTCGCAAGATGTATCGGACGGCTACCGACTCACCATCGCTGACCATTTGCTGAATTTCAAAACGCGCGTCGGAAAGTGACGAGTGGTACTTCTTTAGCGATTCGATGTGCTCTGCCAGAGAATTAGCCGATGGGCCACCGTAACCATGGCGGACGTAATCCTCTGTAAACGACGCTTCCACCACCGATAAATCCTGTTGGTTAAAACCGTCTTCCATTATGTGACGAACTAGCTCTTTCGCTTCATCTGGTGTCACCTCTACCCCCCGTTAGTGGTTGGCAACGATAGCCGCACCTTCGTAATCCGGAACTAACTGGCCTCACCCCGTAGCGTCGGCTAAGCCCCATAGCCCCAGACCGCGTACAACGGATCTCCCGGTTCACCGACAGGGGTTCTTAACTGAGCCTCAAGATCTACCCAAGGCCCTGTTCGTCGGTAGTACTCACCGACCACGGCAATGTGGCCTTGGTCGTCTGTCTGGCCCCACCCCCGGATGGCCTTTGTTGGAAAGCACCGATTCGAAAAGCTGTTTACGAAAACCCCGCCGGTTCGGACCACTCGATGGACGTCGGAAAAGACCTCAAGAGGACGTACTAAGTAATCGATGGAGACACAACACACCACAGCGTCAAAGCAGTCGTCTGAAAACGGAATAGTGGGATCAACGTTGAGGTCATGTCGACACCACGACGAAGCTTGCGGGTTGCTGGCAAGCTCGTCGCTGTTCATTCCAAGCACTACCAGATCTTCCGGTACGTCAACAAAATGGCTTACCCATGAACTCATCAAATCCAGAACGCGCCCGCCGATCTTCAGTTCCGCGTATAGGTCACCGACTGCTCGAATGGCGCGATCATCGATGTGGGTAACCATTCGAGGTTGCGCATAGAAGTTGTCGTCGGCTGACGAATCGACCCGATCAAAAAATCCAGGGGGAAACCCTTCGTAACGCTTATGAGAGTAAGGGTCTTCACCGTCTTCATGCACTCCGCTCACCACATCTTCTTGGTGATTTCAAGACCGAAGAGGCTTGGCGAAGCTGAGGTCATGACCGGAAGGGTCCGTGATGGCGAAAAACCTTTCACCCCACGGGGCATCTCGGGGTTCAGCCAACGGGCTGAGACCGGCATCAAGCGCTTTCCGATATATCTGGTCAACATCGTCAACATGAAAAATTATCCTCCCCCACCAAACATGCGGCCGGGCGGTTTCATCGACCGCCCACAAATTCACGAAACAAGACCCAGAATCCAAAGTCGCAAACGATTCCGACGCTGACCCAAAAGAAATGACGAAGCCCAAAGCTTCATAAAACGCAACCGACTCCGCCATGTTGACTGTTGCAAGAGTTATGGCATCGATCCGCTCAACTTGACCTAGCTGGTCATTCATCGGCGACTCCCTTGCCGAAGTCAAGCAGAGCGAGACCTAAAGTCACGATCCGTCGAATTTTCCGTGGCGACCCTCGCCCGAAGAGAAACGACCGGCACCCGAGATACCCTCGGCCTCAAGCACCGGACGGCTGTTATGCCACTCTTGAGCCAGGGCGTCCCTAACCGATAGGCCGTGTTGCCTGCGCACTGAACCGCGATCAGCACGAGCGCATAACTGAGGGAACGCCGCGATCTGATGGGCCAACTCCTCCGCTTTTTGTCGGGATTGCCCTTCAGGCACCACATATTCGCATAAGCCAAGGCGCTCGCACTCATCTGCCATTACCTGACGTCCAGTCAAAATAAGCTCTAACGCTCGTCCCTCGCCCACCAGTCGGGGGAGCCGCACGGTGCCCCCGTCAATAAGGGGGATTCCCCACCGTCGGCAGTACACGCCAAAGTACGCGGACTCTTCCATCACTCGGAAATCACACCACAGTGCCAACTCCATCCCTCCAGCCACCGCAGGGCCCGCTACCGCTGCGATCACCGGTTTCGTGAGTTCAAGGCGGCTCGGTCCCATGGCGCCCATCGGGATATCGGCCCCGTTTCCGTGATCGCCACCGTCAACGGGAATTGCTAAATCCGATAGAGGGTTGGGCTCCTCTAACGATGCCGCCTGTTTGAGGTCCCATCCGGAACAAAATGCGCCCCCTTCGCCCCAAAAAACAGCAACGCAGGCTTCGTCGTCGCTTTCGAATTCGAGAAAAGAACGGTAAAGCGCCTCAGCGCTATCGATATCCATCGCGTTACGCGCTTCAGCACGCGAGTGAATGACGGTCCAAACTTGGCCTGACTTCTCGATTCGAACTGCCATGCCACGACCTCTCTAACCTCAAGGACTATTGCGATTATGTCCTGTTGCAAGGGCAACACCGGACTCCTCGCAAAGCTCCGCTGCTGGTAGTCGGTGAGCCTAGAGCAGGCCGAATGGCAACGTTGTCGCTAGAGACGAACCCAGCGGCGCGAAACTGCTTTCATTAGCGGCTGTCATCGAGGTTGGCCCAAGCAACGAGGTGTTTCTAGAAGTCTGCGATGCATCCGCAATTGCGATCCAATAAAGCAGCGATCGGCTTGGCGTGAAACGATGAGGTTTAGCTATCTCACGGTAGGGAAGTGAAAGATGGAATATGTCGATCTGACCGAGGAAGCGCTGGAATCAATACGTGGTCGCGATCTCGACGAACCAATAGCGATGATTAACCTACTCAAGTTTCGTGACATCGCTGACCCGGACTTGGGGCTGGGACCAATCACCGGCCGCGACTGCTATTTCGGGAATTACATCGCTGGCGTGGCGCCAATAGCAAATCGTTTGGGCACGGGCCATTCGCCGCTCTATCTAAACGAGGTCAACTCGTGTTTTTTCGCGACGGTGGGCGAAGATTGGGACTACCTCCTTATTCCTCAATATCCCTCCCGACGATCTTTTGTTGAAATGATCACCGACCCTGAATACCAAGAGTTGCTGAAATATCGCACGGGAGCACTAACCAATAGTCGTCTCGTCGAATGTGTTAGCGGCACTCCATCGGGCTACCCACTAAACCTGCAAGCACCACTTCCCTCTGACCCTGTCGTTGAACGACCAGGCTTGTTCCGTGACCACCGAGTTAACGAAGTCAACAGTCGCGACCCTGAACAGCCAACAGACATGTTGAACCTCGTTCGAATGGCCGCGAGAACGACCGAAGGTCACGGAGTTGATGGCATGACCGGAGCAGAAGGCTACGAGTCGTACAAGAACGGAGTCGCTTCGTCATATGCCGAACGCGCTGGAGTGGAAATCACGTGGCAAGCCTTCCCGGTGGCCACGCTGATTGGTCCAGGTGACGAGCTCTGGGATGAGGCACTGATCTACCACTACTCATCCCGTTCCCAAATGCTTTCTATGTTCACCGACGCCGATGATTACAGAGTGAACCACCTTCCGAAACGAAACGCGTCCATCGTGGACTCTCGACTGATTGAAACCACCATCGGTAACTGATTAAGTGAACGAATCAACAACGATTCGTTCACTGACTATCAACCTGGCGGTGATTGCTGTAGGCGAGGGCAACAGAGAAGACAAAACTCGCTGACGCCGTCGCCTCCCTAAGCAGTAAGCGGCTCACCACCCGCGTGGTCAATAAAAACGAACTCTTCGACTGGTTTTCGTGAGAGCTTGGACAACTGTTTCGGTGGCCTGCCGAATGTCAACATCGCCGCGACAGCTTCGTACGATTCCAAGCCCAGAAGTTCTTGCACTTCTGGTTCCCGCGACGCCAACAAGGTTGTCAAAGTTCCCCCGAACCCCTCGTTGCGCGCGGCCATCAACGCGCTCCAAGCCATCGGGTAAATAGACGCTCCGCTTACCACACCCACCCGGTCCAAATATTGATCCATAGATGCAACAACGTTCAGATCGACAGCCACAACACAGACCACGGGCACATCTTCCAAGTGTTCGAACATGGGAATAGCTATCGGTAGTGATTCATCTGAGGCTGCGTCAGAAATGTCGACCGCCGTAGCGGTGACCGATTGCCAGTACACCTCTCCGGCTCGGATCTGCGCGGCCGCTATACGCATTGCCGGCCAACACAACTCACCTAGTTTTTGTTTCACTTTCGAATCTCGCACCGCTATGACTTTCCAGCCCTGACGGTTACCGCCACTCGGAGCAAAACGTGCTGTGTCAAAAATTCGATAAAGAACGTCGTCGGGAACTTCGTCCTCGGTGAACTCGCGGGCGGCAAAAGTGGTTCGGGCCACTTCAAGAAAATCCATTTCTACCTCTCAGATCACGCGGTCCGAACGAAAATCTTGTATCTCAGAGGAGCTGTAGCCCAGTTCAGCTAAGACTTCATCAGTATGTTCGCCAAGCTCCGGCGCCCGGTGGCGAATGACCCCCGGACTTTCAGTCATCGTTACCGGGAATTGACTAATCGGTACACCCTTAGTCGCCGTCGGGTAATCCACCCGCTCCAAAAACCCGAGAGCAGCCACGTGAGGGTGATCAAGAGTTTGTTGAGGAGTAAGCACCGGGGCCCCAGGAATCTTCAACTCCGCCAACGCGAACAAAACTTCTTCAGTCGTCTTCGTGGCGCACCAATCGGACATCACACCGCAAATCTCTTGCCGATGGTTTCCTCGTCCCTCATCGTCACAGAATCTGGGGTCGTCAGCTAGTTCTGGGCGGCCGACAAGTTTCGCCCATCGAGCAAACTGGTAGTTACCGATAACCGAAACCAGCACCAACCCATCAGAAGTCGCAAAGGTGTCCGAAGGCGCGGCGGTCTGCCCCTGATTGTGCGACGCTTCCCTGTTCACCTGCAGTTGATCTTGTTCAATGAGCGTCGCATTCGCGATGGTCATCGCCGTTTTTAACAAAGCGGCCTCAAGTTCTTGGCCCTCACCGGTGAGGTCGCGATGTCGTAACGCGGCGAGAGTCGCCATTCCGAGCAACGACCCCGTGCAAAAATCAACATACGGGGTTGAGTTCCGCGTTGGCTGCCCCTCGGGTCCAGTCATATGCATTGCCCCCGACATGGCCTGAGCCAAACCATCAAACCCGACCCTGTCGCTGAACGGACCGCCCGAGGCGAAACAGGTCACCGTCGAAACAATGATGTCCGCCTTGATTGACCGAAGTGATTCGTAATCAAGACCCATCTGCTTTCGTGTTTCTGGCGGCAAATTGGCAACCACCACATCCGCGGTCGCGATCAGCCCATTCATGATTTCTCGACCCTCAGGCTTCATCGGGTTCAACGTCACACTTCTTTTGTTGCGCCCCACTTGCAGAAATAGTGCCCCCTGCCCGTCAGAAGTCACTGGAGTTGTCCAACGATCCTCACCGCCGTCAATTCTTTCGACCCGGATGACATCGGCACCAAGATCAGCCAAAATCGTGGCCGCAAACGGACCAGCAATAAAGCGCCCAAAATCCAGGACACGGACACCGTCAAGAACCCCACTCATGAGAACCTCCCCGCAGAACAAACCCTATTCTTGCCGCTCACAGGCTTCCTTGGCACCCGATGCTCCACGAGAAACTGCAATATCTGCTTCAACTGGCCCAACAATTGTCCGTAATGCGCGGGGCAAACTTCAGCAACCAACTCCCGCACACGCCATTTCTCAAGAACTCGCCTCTATGTTGGAGATCCTTAAAAGCTCTGCTGGCCAATCACGCGATGGGAGCAACTTTGCTCAGTTCTTTTGACGATTACTACATACACCAGACGTCTCGGCCGATCGCGATCCCGGCGACCAGCGATCGCAATGCCTACGACCGGTCGTTTTTTAATGGGTACACCGACACCGGCGATTTGTACTTTGGCGTTAGCTCCGCCCGCTACCCGAACCTCCAAATCCAAGACTGTTCGCTCACCATCGTTCGCGGAGAACAGCAACACGCCTTCCACGCTTCACGCCGCGCTCCCAAAGATCCCAACGACATGAGTACAGGGCCTTTTCGTATCGAGATTCTCGAACCCATGATGAACCTTCGCATTGTCCTTGAAGACAACGACACAGGAATAGCGGCGGACCTTCATTGGATTCCACGTACAGCACATTTCCCCGAAGACCACCAGACGCTTACTCCACAACAAATCGGGCGTTGGATGATTGCTACACGTATGAACCAGTTCGGATTTTGGCGCGGCGAAATCCAACTGCCCAATGAAACAATCACCGTCGATTCCGAACGGACCTACGGGACAAAAGACCGATCTTGGGGTATTCGCCCCGTCGGAGACCGGGTTCCACCTGGGGCACCAACCGAACCTAAAGGGTTCAAATTCTTTTGGGCCCCACTGCATTGGGAGGACCACATCACTCACGTCGGAATTTTCGAAGGTGACAATGGAGAAGTGTGGCACTGGGACGGTTTCGAACTACCCGCCTACCCTGACCCGGCCCAGATACCGGGCGTTGAAGATCCCAACACCACTCGACTTAAATCCGTAGCGCACGATTTCACCTGGAAATCCGGAACTCGGAGTGTGTCAGGAGGGACGTTCACCATGGAAACGCTCGACGATGAACTCCTTATCGTCGAAATCGAACCGGTGCTTTCAGTTCGCATGAAAGGCATGGGGTACGGGCATCCGGAATGGGGTCACGGATTTTGGAAGGGCGACCTGGCAATAGCCGGTGAGGCCTGGAATCTCGACGATGTCGATCCTTTAGCCATTGAGAACATTCATATACAAGAAGTCATCAAAGTAAAGAGTGGCCAATCGCTAGGGGTTGGTGTTTTAGAACAACTCGTTGTGGGTCCCTATGCCAGGTACGGATTCGAAAAGTTCCTTGACGGGGCCATCTGAAACACCACTTCGCCGCAATCTTGTGACATTGGTTGACTTGCTCGTGAGAGGATGAGCCGATGGAACTTTATGACGTAATGCGCACCACGTTCGCTGCCCGAGATTTCACCGATGACGAGGTTCCCGACGAAACGCTCTACCGAATTCTCGACAACGCCCGTTTCGCTCCGAGCGGTGGTAATCGTCAAGGTGGACGAGTAATTGTGGTCAAAGATGCCGAAACCAAGCGAGCTTTAGGCCACCTTTGTTTGCCGGCACTTCGCGTTTATGGGGTTCAACGCCGCAGTGGGGAAAGCCCGTGGCAAAGCGTCCACCCCACCGAAATCGATGTGGAACAAGTGTGGAATGACGAATCGATTCGTGCGGTTATCCCAATGTTCGAAGATCTGTCCCCGGTGCCCACGGTGCTTGTTGTGGCAGTGGACCTAGGTGTGGTGGCCTCAATGGATCAGAACCTGGACCGAGTGGGAATTATTAGCGGCGGTTCGATCTACCCGATGGCCTGGAACATTTTGTTGGGAGCCCGAAACGAGGGCTTCGGCGGCACGCTCACCACGCTTCTCGCAGCTAATGAACCAAAAGCCCAAGAATTGCTCGGGTTGGAACCCAACGTCGCAGTAGCTGCCTTGTTGACTATCGGTAAGCCCAAAAAACAATTAACGAAGCTGTCCCGAAAACCAGTTGAAGAGTTCACCACCGTGGACCGCGCCGATGGTGCCCCGTTTACCGGCTGAAGCTCTGAGCGGGGACTAGACCGGAACTGCACGTGCGGAAATAGTCTGAAGGTCACATGCCGAGGGCAGAGTGCCGAATAAGGAACCGTGGTCTCCGGCGACCCTCGACATGACGTATGCATCGCTGACGGCTGAATCGCCATGTTCAACCATGAGCGTGGCCGCCCACGCAATTGCCATACTTTCCACCAGGCGGCGAGCATCGGCTTCCGACGAAGCCGTCGAGAGGTCATCACGAAGAACTTCTAAACGTCTATCGATTGCCGCATCCCGACCAACCGATTGTTCCAACTCCTCAAGAAATGCTTCCACGCTTTCAGGGTTGCGAACCGCTGCCCTGCCGATATCCAAAGCGATGACGTTCCCTGACCCCTCCCAAATAGCATTCAAGGGCGCTTCTCGATACAACCGCGGCATGATCGAGTCTTCGACATAGCCGTTGCCGCCGACGCATTCCAACGCCTCCCGGACGACCGGATTTGACTGTTTAGTCAACCAATACTTGGCAACGGGGGTCGCGAGGCGAGCAAAAGCCCGTTCTCGGTCGTCGATCTCCATTCGCTCGTGAGCTCCCGAAAGGCGGCTGATCATCAACGTCGCAGCCTCAACCTCAACCTCCAAATCCGCCAACACATTTTGCATCAGCGGTTTATCAATCAAGGTAGAACCGAACGCGTTCCGGTGAGCTACGTGCCAGGCCGCTTGGCTCACGGCTTGACGCATCAACGACACACCCCAATTCGCGACATCCAACCTCGTCGCGTGGACCATTTCAATAATCGTTGGGATACCCCGACCTTCCTCGCCGACCATCCAGCCAGCAGTCTCATCGAACTCGAGTTCAGCGGATGCGTTTGAGCGATTACCCAGCTTGTCTTTCAGACGGACAAATCTCAGCGAGTTGCGGGTCCCGTCAGGAAAAACCCGAGGAACAAGGAAACATGACATCCCCTTGGGCGCATAGGCCAAAACCAGAAAGGCATCGCACATTGGGGCGGACGTGAACCACTTATGCCCTTCTAGGACGTATTCGCCACCCGGACCACCGCCGTTTACCGGAGACGCGGTACTGGTGTTCGCCCGAACATCGGACCCACCCTGTTTTTCGGTCATGCCCATCCCCAAAAGAACTCCGGGCTTTTCCCCCGGGGGACCCAAACGATGCTCATAGTTTCTCGTAACCATCAATGGTTCCCAGACTTCGGCGAGCTCGGGTTGATGCCGCAGACTCACAAGAGCAGCGGATGTCATCGAAGTAGGACAACCATGACCCATTTCAATCTGGGTGATTAACCCCATCAAAGCATTACGGGTCACGTAAGCGCCGTCGCCAGCCGGCTGCTCGTATCGCATGCAATGAATCCCGGCCTCGACAGCCATATTCAACATCGAGTGATAAGCAGGGTGATATTCGACCTCGTCGATTCGCCCACCGAACCGGTCATGGGTGTGCAGAATCGGTACATTTCGGTTAGCTAAACGACCCCATTCTCGAGCTTCTTCGCCGCCGACCTGATCCCCGAACGCCTCAAGCAATTCGACATCGCCTCCCTCACGACGGACCGCGTCTGACAAAACAGGATCAGAGGTGAACAAGTTGTAGGGCCCCAGTGGACCAGGCTGATTATCAGGGAAATTCATACTCAAAATCTAACTATTACTGTCCTCAAGGAGACAGTGAAGCAAGTAGCGGCTACTTTCAGACACACAGCACGATACCTGGGCTTCCAAACCTGCCCATATAGGGGGAATGAGTGAAATACGCAGCACCATCTTCGGTAGAAGAAGCAACATCGTTGCTTTCGTCTTCACCGTCGGCACAGGTGTTTGCGGGTGCGACCGATGTCGTCCCGCAGATCCGCGCTGGTCGTCCGGTGCCCGACGTCCTCGTCGACCTCAAAAAAATCGACGAATTGGTGTCGTTGACCAACGACGCCGAAAAATGGACAGTAGGCGCCGCAATTCCAACTGTTCGGTTGACAGAAGATGCGGCCTTCAGCGGGGAGTTCCCGGGTCTTTCGGAGGCAGCGGGTTTGATTGGCTCCGACCAAATTCAGAGTAGGTCCAGTCTGGGGGGCAACCTCTGCAACGGCTCACCTGCAGCAGATTCAGTGCCCGCGCTGGTTGTCAATGGGGCACGGGCGTTAATTGCCGGACCTAAAGGGACCCGCCTTATTGACGTTTCCGATGTGGTGACGGGCCCCGGCGAAACCTGCCTCGCTAGCGACGAGTTCGTTGTTGAGTTTGAGCTTGATCGGATGCCGTCGCGTTCTGCAGATGCCTACCTTCGAATGATTCCTCGAACCGAAATGGACATCGCTGTAGTTGGGGCAGGGGCGAGGATTGTTCTCTCTGAAGATGGCACGATTACCGACGCTGCCGTCGCGTTGGGAGCTGTGGCTCCGACTGTAGTCAGAGTGCCTGCCGCCGAAGAGGCCCTCGTAGGTACGTTGGCTGACGATGACACTCTTGTCGCGGTCGCCGCGGCCGCCAGCGATGCCTGCAACCCGATTGACGACAAAAGAGGCACTATTGACTACAGAAAACAGGTGGCCGGGGTGCTTGCGAAACGTGCAGTGCTCATCGCAATAGAAAGAGCTGGACAAAGAAACGGAGACGTCTGATGGCGCGAACTCATATCACAACCGTCATCAATGGTGATGAAGTTGACTTCCTTAGCGAGGACAGCACATCGTTGCTTAACGCGTTACGTGACGAAGTGGGGCTCACTGGAGCAAAAGAAGGGTGCGGCACCGGAGACTGCGGAGCGTGCTCGGTCCTTATGGATGACATGGTGACTTGCGCATGTTTGGTGTTCGCCCCTGAAGCCGATGGTGCGACCATTCTCACCGTTGAAGGTCTCGCGGACTCGGGTGAACTACATCCACTGCAGCAGTGTTTCTTAGAGGGAGCTGCTTTGCAGTGCGGTATCTGCACCCCGGGATTTCTGATAGCCGCGAAAGCCTTACTTGACAAAAACCCCGACCCAACTGAAACCGAAATTCGCTACGCACTGGCAGGCAACCTCTGCCGCTGCACTGGATACGACAAAATTGTTCGCGCGGTACAAGAAGCCGCCATTCAAATGAGGGGAAACTAATGGCTCTCACCGAAGAAAACCCGGGATACAAATGGGTAGGAACGCGGCCTATCCGCCCGGATGGAGTAGAAAAAGTCACCGGTAAGGCTCGATTTGGGGCTGACCTCGCGCTACCGGGCATGCTCCACGGCAAGATTGTGCGCTCTCCGCACGCCCACGCGCGCATCGCGTCCATAGACACGACCGCCGCGGAAGCAATGCCAGGAGTAAAGGCAGTCATTACCGGCAGCGACTTCCCGGACTTAGCCGCAAATGGCGCGCACCCGAGCGCCATCGACGTCGCGAACAACGCAATCGCGCGAGACAAAGTCCTCTACGAGGGTCACGTTGTCGCGGCCGTGGCAGCAATCACTCGCGAACAAGCAGAAGCAGCAGCAAAAGCGGTCGAAGTCACCTACGAAACACTGCCGCACGTGCTCACCGTCGACGAAGCTATGGCTGAAGACGCTCCGGTGCTCCACGAAAACATGATTACCAAAGGAGTGGAGCCTGCACCCGAGCAACCATCCAACATCGCGAGCCGCGTCGTTCACGAACGCGGCGAACTAGATCAGGGCTTCGGCGAAGCAGACGTTGTTATCGAACGCGAGTTCACGACTAAGCCGGTGCACCAGGGCTACATCGAGCCGCACGCGGCGGTCGCCGATGCCAATAGCGATGGGCGAGCCCACGTATGGTGCTCATCCCAAGGGCACTTCCAAATGAGAGCTGACACAGCGAGTGTCTTAGGAGTTTCGCAAGGAACCATCAAAGTCACAGCAGCTGAAATTGGTGGCGGGTTTGGCGGCAAAACGGTCATTTATCTAGAACCAATTGCCGTCCGCTTGTCACAACGCGCGGGACGACCCGTCAAATTAGTGATGGATCGTGACGAAGTGTTCCGGGCCACAGGCCCCACGTCGGGTACTCGGATCAAAGTCAAAATGGGTGTTTCCAACGACGGGAAAATAACCGCGGCAGAAGTGTGGATGGCCTTTGAAGCCGGAGCATACGCGGGCTCCCCAGTAGGCGCGGCCGGTATGACAGTGATCGCTGCCTATGACATACCTCATTTCCTCGTTGAAGGTTATGACGTCGTATGCAACAAACCGCGAGTCGCCGCGTACAGAGCCCCGGGAGCGCCAATGGCTGCGTTCGCGGTGGAATCAGTCGTTGACGACCTAGCTCGGAGCATCGATATGGATCCCATCGACCTGCGCCTAGCAAATGCGGCCGTGGAGGGCACACAAGCGTCATACGGACCGAAATTCCCTCGCATCGGGTTTGTTGAAACCCTCGAAGCGATAAAAGAACATCCCAACTACACCGCAGAACTAGGACCCAACCAAGGCCGAGGTGTAGCGGCAGGGTTTTGGTTTAACGCGGGAATGAGTTCGAGCGCGACCGTACACGTCAACGAAAACGGAACAGCAACGGTAGTCACGGGCTCTCCTGACATTGGAGGGAGTCGCCAATCAATGGCCTTGATGGCAGCGGAGGAGCTTGGTATCCCCTATGAGTCAATAAAACCGGTAGTAGCTGACACCGAAACCGTTGGATTCAATGACGTCACCGGGGGTAGCAGGGTGACCCTAGCGACAGGGGCGGCTGTAGTTGACGCATGTCGGCTGGTCATCGAAGACCTTCGTGCTCGTGCCGCAAAGACCTGGGATGTTGAACTTGATCAGGTGGAATGGGTCGATGGTCAGGCCCAACATGTCGACGGGTCTCAACCACCGCTGTCGCTTAAGGATCTTGCCGCCAAATCTGGTCGAACTGGCGGGCCAATTTCCGCGAACGCGTCGTTGAATGCACGCGGCGTTGGTGCCGGGTTCTCGACTCAGGTTTGTGATGTGGAAGTTGATCCTGAGACGGGAGTGACTCAAGTCGTGCGGTATCTCACCGCTCAAGATGCCGGTCGTGCCATAAGCCCTGACTACGTCGAAGGACAAATGCAGGGCGGAGTGGTGCAGGGCATCGGTTGGGGCCTCAACGAGGAATACATCCATGACCCCGACGGTGTGATGGAAAACCCGAGTTTCTTGGATTACCGCATGCCGGTGGCTTCTGATCTGCCGATGATTGAATGTTGCATCGTGGAGGTCCCCAATCCAGCCCACCCCTATGGGGTTCGGGGCGTAGGGGAAGTAGGGATTGTTCCTCCAATGGCGGCGCTTGGAAACGCGATTAAGGATGCGACGGGTGTACGCATGACTGACTTACCCATGTCACCGATCAAAGTCCTTGCCGCTCTTAACGAACAGAGCGACTAATTGCGCTGATGGCACAGGTTCACTTTTCAGCGGGTTTGCGGGAGTTAACCGGAGGCCTTTCCCAAA
>Ga0209034_10000302_pt1 | contig 24585 bp, 21 predicted proteins | sample MarorgKNORR_S2LV_2_FD_188219 | JGI IMG/M metagenome (GOLD analysis project Ga0209034, IMG submission 188219) | Marine microbial communities from the Southern Atlantic Ocean, analyzing organic carbon cycling - 250m_A/KNORR_S2/LV (SPAdes) (version 2) | ecosystem: Environmental > Aquatic > Marine... | reverse complement strand
TGGAACTGGAATGATTGGTTCTCATCTTGTTCAACTATTATCAGATAAAGCAAATGTTAGAATAGTATCCCATAATAGACCAGTTCCTCCGGAAATCAATTCTAAAAAAATTGAAATTCTTCATGGAGATTTGACCGAAAAGGAATTTGCTATAAAAGCAGTAAAAGACATGGATTTTGTCTTTCATTTAGCTGCATATACTGGTGGATTAGGAAGAACAACGGTATATCCTGCTAGTACACTAACTCCAAACTTAATCTTAGATGGTAACATTATTGAAGCTGCAAAAAATGAAAATGTTGATAGATTTTTGTATGCTAGTTGTTCCTGTGTTTATCCAGATCTAGAAAAAGACTTTTCAGAAAATGACGCTTGGATTGCAAATCCTCCAGAAATACATGCATCGTATTCTTGGTCAAAAAGAATAGGCGAACTACAAGCAATTTCATATTCTAAAGAATATGGTATGAAAACTGCAATAGTAAGACCTGCGAATTCTTATGGCCCAAGAGAAATAATAGATCCTGAAAACTCTCACGTAATTGGAGCACTCATCCTAAAAGCATTAAGTAAGAAAAATCCATTCATAATATGGGGAGATGGGAGTCCCATTAGAGAATATATTTTTGCTAATGATGTTGCAAGAGGTATGATCTTAGCTCTTGAAAAATACTGTGAAGCAGATCCTGTAAATTTGTCAAGCGGTGAATCAATAACAATTAGTGATTTAGCAAAAAAAATTCTCAAAATTTCTAATTATGATCCTAAAATTACATTCGATAAATTAAAACCTGAAGGTCAATCTAGACGTGTACTTACAAATGATAAGGCGGAAAAAGTACTCGGTTTTAAAGCATTAACATCACTGGATGAAGGGTTAAAATCTACCATTAGTTGGATTAGAAATAATATAGAAATTTGAGATTGAAATGTTGAATTACAAAGATAAAAGAATTTTAGTAACTGGTGGGGCTGGATTTATTGGTTCAGAAGTTGTTTCACAACTTATTAAAAAAAATGCAATAGTAACAGTACTTGATAATTTTTCATCTGGAAAAAAACAATACCTACCAAAAAAGAAGAATCTAAAAATCATTAAAGGTGATATTACAAATGAAAGGATAATTAATAGAGCTATTAAGGATCAAGAATTTGTAATACATCTGGCTGCACTTCCTTTCATTCCTGATTCATTCTACTATCCGGCTGATTTTTTTAATGTTAATACAACTGGAAGTGTTAATTTACTATGGGAGTCGGTTCAATCAAAAACAGTTACAAGATTTGTTCACATTTCTACAAGTGAAGTTTATGGTACTGCACAATATGCTCCGATGGATGAAAACCATCCTACTAATCCACATTCAACTTATGCTGTAAGTAAACTTGCGGGTGATAGAGTCGCGTTTACATTACATAAAGAAAATGGTTTTCCAGTAGTAATTATTAGACCATTTAATTCCTATGGGCCACAATATACTCAACCATACATAATTCCAGAAATTATGAATCAATTATTAATTCGAAATAAAGAGTTAATGTTAGGAAACATTGATGCCACTCGTGATTTTACATATGTTTCAGACACTGCTAATGCTATAATTCGTTCACTTGATTCAAAAAAAGCGGTAGGTGAAATAATTAATGTTGGCTCAGGAAATGAAATCAGTATTAGAGATTTGGCATTTAAGATATCTAAAGTTGCAAAAAAGAAAATCAAAATTAGACATGATGAAAGTAGAGAAAGACCATATGATGTTAATAGATTAATTTGTAATAATAAGAAAGCATTAAAGCTATTAGGTTGGAAACCTAAAATCAACATGGATCAAGGTTTAAAAAAACTATTTCAGTGGGCAATAAATAATCCAACAACTTTCCAAGCACCGTTCAAAAGATTTTATTATAAAAATTCAAATTAATTCTTGAGTTTGATTTGTACTGTAAAAAACTGTAGTATAATATTACAATGTCATTTATATAATTAAAAAATCTCGTCAGTTCATGACTACAGCACTAATTATTACTACATTAAATGAAATTACTGGTGTAAAAAAAATAATACCAAAAATTAAAAAAGAATGGGTAGATGAAATCCTCTTTGTTGATGGTGGTTCCACTGATGGAACCATAGAAGAAGCAAGAAAAATGGGTTTTAAAGTAATTATTCAAAAACAAAAAGGACATGGTGCAGCTGTACTAGAAGGGGCAAACACCATCAAATCTGATAATTTTATTCTTTTTGGCCCGGATGGTAATGATGAGCCTGAAAAAATCCCAGAATTAATTGAAAAAATGAAAGAAGGTTATGATCAAGTATTAGTTACTAGATTTGGAAAAGGCTCAATTAATCTAGATGCTGGAATTATTGACACATTTGGGAATAAAATGTTTACATTTTTAGCTAATGTGTTCTTTGGTGGTTATTGGACGGATACTCTTAACGAAAGTAGAATTATTTCAAAAAAAGCCTTTCAAGAATTGAATTTTGATGCAATGGATTTGTCATCAACGCAACAAATGAGTATTAGGGGCTTGAAAAGACGTCAAAAGATTTGTGAAATTCTAGGTAATGAAGGCGAAAGAATTGGTGGGGTAAGAAAGATGAAACCTTTACCAGTCGGAGCTTCTCTTAGCTCTAGGATTATCAAAGAGTTTATTCATTGGAAATAAATTGAATAACAAACAAATCATCTTCTATTTAGTTTTAATTTCATTAATTTCGTTAGGTTTCAAATTATCAGTGGTTGATTTTTCTATTCCAGTAAATTCAGATAATCTTGATTATACTCTTTATGCAATCGCACATACAAATGGTGATTTTTCACAATCTAGTCACAGAGGAATGGGGTGGTCATTATTCACATCAATCTTTTTTGGATTTATTGATTCAGAAAATTTTCTTGATTATTCAAACATTATAAGAACACTGAGTATGGTTGTTGGAATATCTTCAATACCCATGATGTATCTTATTGGTAGAAAATTCTTTGATCAAAGATATTCACTAGTTGCAGCGAGTCTTTTTGCATTTGAACCTCATCTAAATTATAATTCTACTCTGGGACTTACTGAACCAATTCTTATTTTAGCCATAATTGGTGCGTTCTATTTTATTTTGAATCAAAATACAAGATTCATCATACTTTCATTAATCATGGCTGGAATTGCGTACTGGATACGAATTAATGGCTTTTGGGTTTTTGTGGCCATATCGATAATTTATTTTGCAACTCATAGAAAATCCAGGAGATTTCTTACTAATTATGGTATTGGCATTGCAGTATTTCTTCTAATAATCTCTCCTGTGTTGATAGAACGTAATGAAGAATTTGGTGATCCGTTCTATTCTGAGTTTAAAGATACTATTTTTGCTGGAAGTTATGAATTGATGATAAAAGCAATTGAAGATAATGAGAAAATTTCTGTATTTGATTATATAGAAAATAATGGAATATTTTCCTTTGTTAATAATTATATCTTAGTTGGTTTATACAACACTTTGTCTGCCACATCGAGTTTAACATTTCCATATCTATTCATATTGATTCCTTTTGGAATTTGGTTCTCATTTAGGGCTTTTGATCAAAAACCCAATTTCATCAAAGCTAATTGGATTTTCATTTTGTCATCAATCGCCCTTCTAATTGTTACAATGGCAATTGTAGCAGATAGAAGATTTGTTATGCATTTATTACCTTTTTTGATTATTTTTTCAGTAATTCCTATTCAAAGAGTAGTAGAATATGGACTAAGTACTTTCTCGTTTTCAAGAAAACAAAAAGATATTTTCCTGATAGGTGTACTAGTTACTATAATTATTCTTTCATCTATAGCAATAATTAGATATGCTCCAGATTCTGAACTAGAATCTGAAAAATTAGAATTTTCAAAATATGCGTTAAATAATCTACATGGAACAACGTTACGAGATTGGGGAGGAAGTCTCGATTATGTTCAATACTTACTCATCTCAGAATCCACTGAAAATTATAAAATAAATTCAAGTATAATTAAAAATTCAGATAAACTGTTTAGAGTTTCTATTGCACCAACTGGAGAAACTATAGAAGAGATAGTTGCAAACGGAAAAAATTATGATCTAAAATATATTATTAGTAACGAAATACCTGGATATTTTCATCCAATTACAGATACATTATATGATAATTATGAACAATATCCATATTTAAAAAAAATTTTTGATTCCGATAGCCAAGGATTCAAAAAACTAAAAATAAAAGTTTTTGAAATTGATTATGAAAAATTTAATAAATTAATAAACGAATAATTAGTTTTAATTTATCCTTTCACCAAGTAAATCATAATCAATTTCAAAAACTTTTACATAGTAATTAAAACCATTTTCCCTAGAGTCATATTCTTTAATCAAAAACGGATATTTATTTTCGTGATTAAATATATCTTTTAGATGAAATTTTAATTCGTCATTGATCAGTGGACTATTATTATTTTCATCTAATAGTAAGTGTGTTACTTTTTGCTTTTCTAGTACATAAAAATAATCTCTTAGATTATCAATTTGTGTATCATAATATTCATCAGATTCGTTTACTTTAAGCTTTAATTTCTCCATGTCAACTTCCCATTGTTTTGTTTGTTCATTCCACTCTGGTATTCCTCCTCTTTTGTCAACAGTTGTCCATGTTACTTTCTCCAGTGGTACATCTTTATGTAAGATGGGGAATTCACCTACGTTTTGTAATGAAGTCCAAGAGAAATAAGTCAATTCTCCTCCATGAGTCCATAATTCCGTATTCACCTTCATTTCTTTTTGTCCAATCTCTGTAAAAATTTCATATGTTTCACGATAATGTTCATAATCAATTGATTTCCACTCTACAAAAATAATTGATGACAAAATTATTCCTCCAATTATCATGCAAAAAATTAAGTTTTTTCTACGAAATTTCTTAAGAAATATCTCAAAAGTAAAACATGCAAGTACACAAAAAAATGGATACAGAACATAAAGATATTTTGTATCTTGAATTTCTCTTGAATAACCATAAAACGCTGGAATTAACATTATTAGTACTGATAAAATTATTATAATTTTTTTATAGTCTATATTTTTAAAAATAAGTATTATTCCTAAAGGAACAAAAATTATGAATGATGGAATTTGAACCCATCCAAAATATTTAATCAGATTAACACCTCCAAGATAGATAAAATCTGCCAGTGCTGAACTCTCATCTCGTATTTCTGATTGGTAATATTTTGGACCATGTGAAATGTGGCTAATTAATCCATCTTGCCCAATCGTTTCATTTCTTAAATATGCTATAGGCAATAAAATTAAAATGACGATTGATATACAAATGACATATTTTATTAAATCTTTTTTCTGTTTTCTAAATCTAATAAAAAATACTATTGATATTGGAATTATCATTAACAATCCTTCATACCTTGTTGTAGCAAGTAACGCCACAACCACAAATGCTAAATAAATTTTCTTGAAATTATTTGATAGAAAAAGAAATAGCAATAATGCTATCAAAAAAATGTATATACTTTCTGGTGTACCATTAAATGAATTTTGAATTAATCTTGGTTCAAAAACAAATAATGTAGCACCCAATAATGAATAACTTTTTTTAAAATACCTAGAACATAAAAAATAAACTGGAAAAATTGTAGCCACTGAAAATATAACTGCAATAAATCTCTGCATATTCTGATAATCTAGAAAATTATTTGAATCCATTAGTTGAAAAATCATTGAAAGAAATGATGGCCATCCATTATTCACTACTGAATGACCAGCAGGTAATTGGTTTAGTATACTCATATCTATTGCATACCAAAAATATCCTTGTGAATCTCCACCTAGTGGAACATCATATGGAAAATATACTAATCTTATAAATAACCCAGCAAATCCAATCAACACAAGAAAAGCTATTGGTTTTTTTGTAGAATTTTCGAATGTATTTACAATATTTAATTTTGTAGACAATTTATGAAGTCCTTAGAGTTCTATTCATGATAAACAAGAAAATTGATTCTTGTATTAATGCAGTAACTATAACCCATGCCAGTCCAACAGTGCCATACATCGGTCCAAAATAAAGAAAACCACCAATTACTATTCCAAGCGAAATTAATTTTGGGGTCATCACGATCTTGCTTTTCTCCATTGCTAAAAATTTTGATGAATAAAGAATAGAAATAGTACCAGGTATTACCCCTATACTCATTATTTGTATTGCATCCTTTGCATCAATAAATTTTGGAAATATCCAATCAATTACATTTGGTAAGATAGTTACTCCAAGAACTGCTATAATTATTGAAAGAATTAGTGCTATTTTACGAATTTTTTTAGTTGATTCCCCACTTGCATCTAATGGCAGTAAATATTTGTAAACAACTGCAGAGAATACCATCATCATAGTTAACATTTGAGCAGCCAACGAATAATTCCCTAATAATACAAGTCCTAGTACTGGTGCTATGATCAGTTTATCAACAATTCCACCTAAACCTGCTGTCAAATTCATCACATAATTGTTCATGATAAAACCTTTCCTAGGTTTAAGTAACGTAAAATCTATCTTTGTTCGTGAAAATTCTCTTACAAAAATTATTAGATGAGGAATATATGAAAGTGCTAAGCCGTAAATAATACCATACACATCAAATACAAAATATAACCCTACTCCCAAAATTACTGTCAATATTTTTTGTGATAGAATAAGTTTAGAATATTTTATAAATAATTTTTTTCCTAACATCACAGAGTTAACTAATGAAAATATAACGTATCCTACTGCAAGCAGACCTACATCTATTCTGTCTAAGAAAATTGTTATTACTGCTAATGAAATTGCTGTTGCTAATATACTAACAAAAAATAATGTTGATTGAATTTTTACATTTTTAGCAGTATAGACAGTTAAAGCATTAGAACTGCCTATTAGTGATACTAATTGTGCCAAACCAGCAATACTTATGAAATAAATTATTTCTCCATAAGCATCTGGACTGAGTTGTGATGCAATATACAACCAAAAGAATGCAGAAATTCCTGAGCCTACTATATCTGCAAATCCAATAGAGAATAATCCTTTTTGTCCAATTAGACTATCTTTGAAATTGTTCCAATTATTTTTCATGTGTATTTTAGTTTTAATTTTTTTCTCTAACTACACTAATTAACGAATAAAGTAGAATACTCGTAATCAATAAAACAATTGCTATTAGCATAGTTCCTGCAGCAACTAATGTCAAATTTGTATTTAATCTACCAATCTCCGCATAATATTGTGTAGAAAAATATACAAAAAATAATCCAATTGCAAAGAATATCATTGATGGAATACCATAAAACTTCAGTGGGTGTTCAATAGAAGTATATTTTATTGTGCTTAACAAAACTGATGAACCATGTGAAATTGGATTATGTGTTGATGTATCACCATTGTAAGTAATCTTAATTGGTACTTCTGAAATTCTAAAATTTTTGGCACTTGCTTTTATTAAAATTTCAGTCGATATTCCCATTCCCAATTCTGATGGATTTAATTCATTCAACACTTTTTTTGAATAAGCCCTAAAACCACTCTGAGAATCAGTTAATTGTTTTTTTATTGTTGCATTTGTAACTTTTGTTATTATCTTAATTCCAACTTTCCTATATTGCGGAACTTCTTTTTCACTTTTATCTAAAAATCTTGAACCAATTACCAAATCTGATTCTTCATTAATAATTGGATTAATCACTCTGTTAATATCCTTAATTCTATGCTGTCCATCAGCATCAAATGTTACTAAAATATCACCATCCAGATCTTTTGATTTTAAAAAAATACTTCGGATAGCTGCACCATATCCTAAATTCTTCTCGTGATTAATCACGGTGACTCCTAATCCTTCAGCTATTTTAGATGTCAAATCTGTTGAACCATCATTACATACGATTATCTTATCCGCAATTTTCTTTAATTGAATAATTAAAGCTGCAATATTCTTTTCTTCATTGAATGCTGGAATACCTACAATAATACTCAATTTTACACCTTTTTCTTGATTTTAGGATTTTAACCTATAAAACCTACTACTCAAAGTATTTCCACTCATTCTAAATTTCAATAGGTTTCTTCATAATTTTTAATAGAAAATATAATTAGACAAATTGTATACGACTTTACGAGACAGATTGAATTCAAAAACCAAATTTGGTATAATTGGTTGTTCAAGGATTGCAAGGCGTTCAGTTGTTCCTGCTATAATTAAATCAGAATTTGCGGAAATAGAAATAATTGGAAGTAGATCAATGAATAAAGCTAAAACATTTTCTGATGAATTCAACTGTAAAAAATATGGTACTTATGAAGATGTGATTTCAGATGATTCAATAGATGCTGTCTACATCTCAACACCAATTGGAACACATGAAGAATGGGTCATTAAAGCTGCATCAGCAGGAAAGCATATTCTTTGTGAGAAATCCTCTACAACATCCTTTGAATCTGCAAAAAAAATGATCGAGTATTGTAAGCAAAATAATGTTAGAATCATAGAAGGTTTCGTGTTCAGATTCCATCCGCAGCATGCCAAAGTCAAAGATTTGATACGAAATAATAAGATTGGAGATTTAGTTTCATTCAATGGTAGTTTTGGCTTTCCCGTATTTCCAGAAGGTGATATAAGATATGATTCAAAACTGGGTGGTGGATTTTTGAATGATTCTGGGTGTTATCCAATTAACGCTAGTAGAATGATCTTTGATGAAGAACCCCTTGGTATATCATGCAATTTATCAATAGACGCAAAAACAGGAGTTGATACCAGGGGTACATCGTATATGATATATGAAAATAACAAGATTGCGTCAATAACATACGGTAATGGAAGTTATTATCAATCAAAATACAACGTGTGGGGCACAGATGGAATTATTTCATTAGAAAGAGCTTATTCCGTTCCACCAGATTTCAAAACAAACGTGAATATTCAGTATAGTACTGAAAATAATTGGGAGAGTAGAAAATCTGAGAATTATCAAATAGATGCAACAGATCATTTTACTGAAATGATTAACGCATTTTGTCTAGAGATCAGTGGTAACAAAAAATCTTTATTTAATTTTGAAGAAGAATTAGAGAATCAAGCAAAAGTAATGGAAGCACATAGAATTTCATTCAATGAAAAAAGATTTGTTACCCTTGATGAAATAAATTAATTATTTTTGGTACGGTTAATAATGTTAATTACACTATCTTGATGTTTCTTTGATATGTTAGGAAACAAAGGAAGTGATAAAATCTCATCATAAATTTTAGAGGAATTCTTAACGTTAGATAAATTAGCAAATTTACGAAATGCAGTGTATTTGTGTATCGGCATCCAATAAACAGTGGTTCTGATACCGGCCTGTTTTAATTTTTTAAATAATTGGTTTCTAGATAATTTGAATGATTTTGTTACTCTTATTGTATACAAGTGATATGAATGAGTTTTATCATTAACCATATCAGGTAAAATTATTCCAGGAATGTTTTGTAACTTTGAATTATAATAAAATGCTGCATTCTTTCGTAGCTGGTTTATTTTTTTTATTCTTTTAAGCTGTGATATTCCTAACGCCGCTCTAATCTCATCTAATCTATAATTATATCCTGGCTCAGTTATATCAAAAATCCATGGATATCCACTCGAATAACGACTTTTGAGAGAGCGCGACATACCATGACTTCGTAATTGTCTTATTTTCTCTGCAATTTTTTTTGAATTGGTTGTAACCATTCCACCCTCTGCAGTTGTAATATTTTTTGTTGGGTAAAATGAAAAGCATCCAGTATCCCCTAATGTTCCAACATGTTTTGAATTGTAGAATGTTCCAATTGCATGAGCACAATCTTCTATGATTTTTAAATTATTGTTTCGCGCAACATCTAAAACCTCAGCAATATTACAAACTTGACCATAAATATGAACTGGAATAATAGCTTTAGTTCTTTTTGTAATATTTTTTTTAAGATTAGAAATTGATAAGAAGAAATTATTTTTGTTTATATCTACAATTACTGGTTTAGCGTTAGAAGCTAAAATTGCACTAGCATCAGCCACAAAAGTTAAGTCTGGAATAATCACTTCATCATGCTCTTTGATACCTAATGCTTTTAATGATAAATGTAGTGCAGCAGTGCCATTTGATACAGCAATTGCATATTTTGATTTAGTATACTTACAAAAAGATCTTTCAAATTTTTCTAATTGCGGACCAAGTGTTAACATACTCTGGTTAAGCGCCTTGTTTACAGTTTGCTTATCATCATTTGAGATCCATGGCTCATATGCGGGAAATTTAATTGTTGAATCCTTAAAAAAATCTTTTTTCATTATTTACACTTTGTTCCTTCTATTCATTTTAATTATTTTCTAATATCTGTTCATATAATTTTAGAGAATTTTTAGCCATTGATACACAATTACATTCATCATGAACAAAATTATATCCAGCTAGTCCAAGTTTTTCTCTCAACTCTGAATTATTTAGTAATTTAATAATTGCATTTGATAATTGAACTGAATTTTTTGCATCTACTAAAATACCATTTTTATTATTTTGAACAGTGTATGGAATTCCATGTGAATTTGTGGAGATCACTGGTTTTTTAAACGCAAAAGATTCTAGAGGAACCAATGGGGATAATTCCCATTGTGATGGAAGTATCAAAAATTCGCTATCTCCATACGCAGATATCACGTCATCTCTTGGCGGATTTTTAATTACTATAATTTCTTCCGACAAATCTAATTTCTTAATTAATCTAAACATTTCATCTTGATAACCAAAATCTACGCCCATTATTACAAGACGTACGTCTGCAGTTTTTAATTCATTTTTAATACTATTAAATGCATGAATTAAAGTTTCAATTCCTTTAACTTTTGAAAATCTTCCAACAAAAAGTATGAATTTAGAATTAATTTGGTATTTTTGTTTAAAATTTTGTTTGCTTACTAGAGATTTTAGATTAACTCCATTACGAATAATCTTCACCTTAGATTCCTTGTTTAAATTAGAAAAAATTTCTTTTTCATATTCATTAGCAGCACTAATTCCAGACGCATGATTAATTATTCGTTTAATGAAAAAATTCTGAATGTTGTATAGAATTTTTAGAAACAATCCAGATTCATATAAATCTGGATGGGTTGTTAAACCACCCTGATCAGATACAACAAGTGGAATATTGATTTTTTTAGAAACAAGCCATGCAATAATAGATTGAAAACTTCTCAGACCTATGGTATGGATGATATCTGGTCTGTCATTTTTAATCTCCTTATACATTGAAGGATTGAGAAAAAATAATTTTAATGAAAAACAAGTATGGGTTCTATTAATTTTAAATTTCTCAAATTTTTCTGATCTAGGCAGCGTTTTACTAAATTTATTTGGGCCATTACTAAAATCTAAATCTGTTGTGTATATAGTAACTTCGTGTCCCAACTCGGAAATTTCTCGTGCAAGATCTACAGCTAAAAACACAATTCCACCAAATTGTGTTGCGGGTAATGAAGCTGGACATACCAATGCAACCTTCATGAATTTCTCGTTTTCGTATGCTTTTTAGAGTATTCTACTAAATTTACTTACAGTATTTATAAAATCAAATTCTTTATTTTGTTTAATGAGAAAGTATTTGATATTTACATTATTGGGCATTATACTATCTTCATTTTATATGATAAATGAAGTAAATGCGAATTCAGAATTCATTGTTTATAATACAGAAGGTTCGTACAATCTTGGTTGCGAATTAGACAAGACATGTTTTGAACCATATTTTTTAAAGATTGGTATTGGTGATACTGTTACTTGGATAAATAGTGACGATGCAATTCATGTGGTTATTAGTGGGAATGCTAATGATGGTCCTGATGGATTTTTTGGCAGTGGATCTCTGAAAACAAATGAAGCATTTTCTTTTACTTTTGATAAGGAGGGAAACTACCAATATTTTTGTACAATACATCCTTGGATGAACGGTTTTGTAACTGTAGGAAATGTTGATTTTGAAGAACCCGAAATAGATTTAAAATTTGAAACAAATCCAACAGTTTTAGATTCTGGTTTTAAAATTCAAGAATTTGTTACTGGTCTAGATTCTCCAATAAATATGGAATTTTTAGGGGACGATCTTCTAGTACTAGAAAAAAACAGTGGTATTGTTAGACATATCAAAGATAGTAAATTATTGGACTCTCCAGTTTTAGATGTAGAAGTAAGTAATTATGGAGAACTAGGATTGTTAGGAATTACTTCAGTTGAAGATGATGTTTATCTATTTTTTACTGAAGCATTTCATGACGGAGGTAAAACGTTAGAAAATAGAATTTACAAATATACCTGGAATGGTAATGAACTAGTACAACCTATTCTTTTGAAGAGCGTACCTCAATTTGAGAAAATCTATGTAGGTGGTGAACTAGTAAGTGGTTTAGATGGTACAGTTTATGCCGTTACTGGAGACAATTATAAAAAAGGTCTATTACAAAATCATCTGAAAGATGAAAGCTATCGCAGTTACAGTAGTATGGTTTCGTCTGATGAGAAAGATCATCTTACAATTTCAGATAGCTTAACCTATACATTATCATGTGTAAAAGTATCATTTTATCATTATACAACAAATCCTTTTGGTTGGCAATCTGAACAACCTGATCTCTCAAACAACCCTTTGGAATTAAATGTATTCAACATTCTTGCAAATCTTGATGCATGTGCAAGACAATTTTATTATGATAATTTTTCTGATGGTCATTGGAAAGACACCAGTAGTATTATTCAGATAGAACCAAAAGGTGCATATGCTGCAATAGGAATACGAAATAGTTTTGGATTAGCTGTTGATCCAAAAACAGGATATTTATGGGATACTGAAAATGGTCCTGACGTTTATGATGAGGTAAATCTAGTAGAAACAAAGTTCAATAGTGGTTGGGCAAAAATACAAGGACCGTCAAATGGTAAATCACTTCCACAATTACCAAATTATGAAGAATATGAATACAGTGAACCTGAATTTAGCTGGGAATTACCTGTAGGAGTAACTGCAATAGAATTTCCAAATCCAAAAAATTTTAAAAAGTACGAAAATTTTGTATTTGTAGCAGATGTGAATAATGGTTATATCTATAAATTCAAACTTGATGATACAAGAACAAAATTTGTTTTTGAATCACCACATCTACAGGATAATGTTCTAAATATTCACAAAAGTTCTCCAGATTACTTACAGTATGTTGAGGATGCTACATTTGTTAGTGATACTGGATGTCTAGTTTCTGGTTTTCCATGCTCTACGCTTGAACCTATGGATGAAATATTATTTGCTAAAAATTTTGGAGTGATCACTGATATGAAATTTGGTCCTGACGGTGCATTATACGTTATTTCGTTAATGGAAGGGAAAATCTATAGAATTGCTAATTAATTTATTCATATAATGCGATTATTTAGATATAATTAAAAAAATACTAATTGAAGAAATTTTCTTATAAAATATGAATAAACTGTCAAAATATCTATCATTGATAAAATTTTCATTTTTTCAACCAAAGCATAGTATGGAATTATTTCAAACACATAGGCAAGCAAATGAAGATTCAAAGCAAACTATTCTACCCCATGAACATTCTGCTATGGAAATAGAAAATTGTCTAAAATCTCTTTTTCCTAACTTAGACACAAAAAAGGATGATCTTTTGGATCAAACTAAAAAATTAGGATTAAATCTACAATCATTTCTTGAAAAAATTAAAGATTTTGAGTTTCCATCTAAACAAAAGCCATACCCCATCGATTATTCTATGTTAGAAAGTTCTAGACTTTTTCTATACGCATTATGCAAAATAATTAAACCGAAAATCATAGTTGAAACTGGTGTTGCGTATGGATTGAGTACATCATATATTCTACAGGCATTATATGAAAACAAAAGTGGAACATTATATTCAATTGATTCAGAATTCAGACCATGGGAATCTGAATTGATGATTGGTTCAGCTATTCCAGATGAGTTAAAAACTCATTGGAAATTTGTAAATGGCTCAAGCGCTAAAAAATTAAATGGTGTATTAGAATCTGTTGGAAAAATAGATATTTTTTTGCATGATAGTATGCATACATATAAGAATATGATTTTTGAGTTTGAAAGTGCATGGCCATACATAAAAAATAATGGTTTTTTACTATCTGATGATATTTTAGAAAATAATTCATTCTTGGAATTTTATACATCTAAAAACTTAAAACCATTTTTATTATCGTCATTAGATCAAAAACATATGTTCGGAATTTTAAAAAAATCTGAATTCTAACTTTTAATTGTACTGCCTTTAACACATTTTGTAATAATTTCTTTGAATAGTAGATCTTCCATTTCCTTATCTGTTTCTTTGAGTTTTTTAAAAATAATTTTAAACAGTAAAGAATCAACTGTAAAAAAGGAATTTTTCTTTTTCATTTGTGAAAGAATATAAAAAAATATATGATTTCTTTGTTCTTGTCTACGAAAATTCTTTGAAAAATATTTTATGAAATTGAATAGTCTATACGTTGAAACAAGACCATAGTCAATATTCAGATCCATATTTCTTTCAATAATCTCAATTGTTTTATAATATTCTTGTATTTCGTCCTCCAATTTTGTTTTTCCAAATGTTCTATCTTCGACTATTAACCATTCAATTTGAGGTTGATGATTAAAAAGTACATGTTCACGTATTACTACTTGAGAATAAGAGAAAATTTCGTCTGCATTAAATGGAAAATCATCTAAAAAATAATTTTCAGCATTTTTTATATCCTCAACACGATAAATATTAGATTCAATAAATCCAAAAGGAAATAGACCTCTCTTGAGTGAATATTCTGCTATTTTTTTTGAAGAACATTTAACTGGATTATCAAAATATTTTCTTTTCAAATATTCAGTGGTATTTTCTTTTTTGATTACTGGTGAGAGAGATAATGAAATTGAATCATCAGAATCTAAAATCTCTATAATTTGTTCTATATTATTATGCTTTGAAATTAGGTCATTTATGAATAAAAAAGTCATGTATTTACTATTACAATTTTTTATACAAATATTCCAGTTTTGAATTCTACCTACATTCTCTTGATTTTTAATCACACGTAAATTTGGAAATTCTTTTTTTAACTCATCAATTATTTCGAACGAATTATCAGTAGATTTGTTATCTACAACCAAAATTTCAAATTCGTTTTGCGGAATTTTTATTAATTTACATGAAGCCACAGCTTTTTTTAATTTTTCACCACCATTAAAATTCGGTATTGCAATCGTTAATCTAGTCATGTTTTTCAAAATTATCTAGCGCCTCGTTTAATCTTTGAATTCCAATACTGTACAACGCTAATTGTCTTTCAAAATGATCTTTGTGTAATGGTAACATAGAAATGAATAACAATCCTTCAATAATTTTGATTTCATTAAGATTCCATCTTTCTTTTATTCTTAAATCTAATTTTTCACAAATATGTTCATAATTTTTTGGTTTATAGACATCAACGAAAATTCCATCCATTTCAGTATAACTTGCTGAATACAATCCATTTGTAATTGTATCAAATCCTCCTACTAGAGAATGTCTAATCTTCGCTACATCATATTTTATATCTCCATACATATTATGACCCCATTTTCCTCTTGGATCAATAAGTTTGAAATTGTTATTTTTTGAATCATAAAGTATATTTGAAAAACATAGATCTCCATGGATTAAACAATTGTCTTTTTCATTAAATAATTCATTAATTTTTAATTGATCTTTTATTAAATTCCAATTTCTAAATTTTTTTCCATTGATTAAAATAAATTCCCTATCAAAAATTTTCTTAAAAAGACCATTTGAATTAATTAATTCATCAACTCTGTCAACAGTTTTTTCAAAATATATGGAGTTATATTCTTGCACTGTAACATTTTCTGAATATTTATTGAATTTCTCAATAACCTCAAACAATTTTTTGAGAATTTTAAACCAGAAATCATTGGAAAATTCGCTGTATAGCCAAATTTCTGCGAGTGTTGGGAGGCCAATATATTCCAATTTAAGAAATGGACTATTGGAAATTTTCAAATCTACAATTTTAGGTGTTAATTCTACAATTTCATCTGGAATATTTTTGTACCAATTAATTTCGTTAACTAGTTTTACAGTATTTTCACTCATTTTAGTTACAATTTTTGATGAGTTATCAAGATGCAGAGAATTAAAGTATCTAGCTTTTAGCATAAACTGTTTTGTCGCCAAATAATTTTCTATATGTCCAACATCATGCCATTCTTTGACTAATTCAGTAGAAATGCCATTCTTAATTTTATATTTTTTGATTATTGAACTAATCTCCAATTTATCATTTTCATTAAAAGTATCAAGTATCTGTTTTAATGAAGAAGTATTTTCAAAGTAATAAACACCTACCAAAGCATATTGCTCTTTATTTTTATCTAAGTTTTTTTCCTTATCAAAAATTTTCTCCAATTTTTCATTTTTACGTGTAATAACACACCAATTTTCTGGTTTCTCAAACCTTTGAGATATTAGCACAAAACTATTTTTTTTATTAATTAATTTTATAAGATTATTATCAATTAATGTATCTCCTAAAATAACTAGTAATTTTTCTTCTTTACAATAATTCATTGCAGTTTTGATAGAATTACCAGGCGGTTTATTAAATTCCGTGAGGATGAATTCTAACTCAACTTTTTTTTTGTATTGTTTGGAAATTATCTCTTGAATAATTTCTTTTTTATATCCAACGGTAATGGATATTTTTTTAAAACCTTCATCTAATAATTTATCAATAGTTCTAAAAATTACTGGTTTACCATTCAAGGGAATTAGACCTGACGGTATATTGCCAAAAATTTTCTCTAATTCCTTCTCAATCTTTCCTGCACTTAAAATAATTACTTTAACATTTTCAGTATTCAAATTTTTATTTCCTCTCAAATTTTTTTATGTCATCAGGGGTTCCTAATGGAACAAATTCTTCTGCCATATCTATCTCAAATATTTTTCCTGATTTGAGTAGAATGTTATATATTTCAGAAACAAAAAATTCATCTTTTACTTTTCTATCATTTTTTATCATTGTTTCAGATGCTTCAATGAATTGTTTTGCACTACTAAAAATATACAAACCTGTGGACGCTAAACTTGAAATTTTTTCTTTTTCTCTAACTCTTTTAACGTATCCTTTCTCATTTATTTCCACAAAACTTAGATTTTTGTTGTCTGATGTAAAACATCCCAGCAATCCATCAATATTACGATTTTTTAAACTTAGAATTTTTGTTTTAAGACGTGTTGATACAAAATGTGTGTCTATATTGTATATTATTAATGGGTTTTCAGAGTCTATCAATTGTTTTGCATGTAATACTGTTTCCACTTGCCCTCTTGTAGTTTTTTCAAGATAGATTAATTCATAATTGATTTTAGGATATTTTTCTTTCATAATATTTTTTATAAATTTACTTACGCTGAATTCTTTTTCATGTTTTTCTAAACAAACAAAAATTATTTTTCTCGAAATTTCTATAGGTAGACTATCTAATGACCATTCAAACAATGTTTTACTCTCAACTTCAATCATAAATTTTGGTTTTGTTATACCTGCATTCTTGAATCTTTTTCCATGTCCTGCCATAGGTATTACTATGTATGGTTGCAACGATTCAATTTTTTTATCTAGTTTATCCTTAGTTGAAAATTCAATTCCTAAATCATCGATGTATATGTCTGCATACGGTTTTCCAAATATTAATTTGTCATATGGTACTTTCCATTTTTCTAGCCAGTCTTCTGTGATTTTTCCTATTTTTTTAATTACTTTTGATACATCACCATCACATGTTCTCATATGTCGGCCAGTATGAATAATCAAATAATGCCCATCTTTTTTTAAATCTCTCATTTTTTCAATTATATCATTTTTTGGTATTACATCGGCATATGATTCTGACGGCTTTTTTAATTCACATATCACTCCATCCAAATCAAATACTATTCTCATTTTATCACGATAATCAAAAATTACTTGATAAGAAAAACGTTTAGTATAATTTATCAGATTTATCATGGATAAATTTCTCAAATGACGTGAATTGAAATTTTTCTAATAAATCTTGCATTTTGTTAAAAGCTTTGTCAATATTATGAAATGTGATGAAATGATCTTTCTTAGACAATTTTATTTCAGGCATGAATTCAGGTGTTAATTCCCATGAATGAATATAAAAAACTCCAGGCATATTTTTTTCTTCATATGATTTTATAGTATTTTCAATTATACGTGATGGTAGGGTTCTCAAGTAAAATCCTCCTGCAGCGGGTATTTTTTTTCCTAAGAATTTTGTCACCATCATGGGAAATTCAATAATTTTTCCATCGTTAGAATTTCCTTCTAAAAATTTACTTGAAATCTTATACGGTTTTTTTTCAGCATTTGGGATTCCATATAAGCTTGTTTTTGCTGGAACTATACTACTATCATACACATAATCATTTTCTTCTAAAACATCAATTAACCATGAGCTACTAGTATTCAGTGAAAAACTTGGAGCACGAAATCCTTTTGATTTTCCATTAGTTAATTCATCAAACTTTTTTATCTCCTCCTCAAATTTTTCTTTAAATCCCGGCGAATCTAATCTATCATGACGCATAGTATGAAATCCAATCTCATGCTCATTATCTAAAATAAGATCTAATAATTCTGGTTTGAATTCTAATAATTCTCCAACAACAAAAAATGTCGCTTTTGTATCTTTTTTTCTTAGTAGTTCTATTATTTTATTTATTCCTTCAACAACTTTTGGTTGATTATTATCTTTCGAAATATATTTTTGAATTAATTCTGGATGAAACCAATCTTCAAAGTCTATTCCTAAAATGTTCAAATTAATCTCTCAACGTTCGATCTTTTTTACAACTCTAGCTGGATTTCCAACTGCAATACAATAATCTGGAATATCCTGTGTCACTACACTACGTGGTGAAATTATTGAATTTTCACCTATTGTCACTCCTGCCATAATGATTACTCCTGGATTAATTGCTGCACCTGATTTTATTACTACATTTTTAACTTTACGTGGATATTTTTTCTTTAAAAATAAATTTGATGAAAAATTTCCATGAGCAAAAATCATAACGTTCGAACCAATTGCAACATTGTCACCAATTTCTATTAGCTTTGGATATACCAAATCAATCAAGATATATGGATTGAAAAAACAATTTTTCCCAATTTTTACTCCTCTAGATTTCTGCATTTTTATTACAAAGTTTGAATGTGGAGATGAATATGCAAGACAATGTAAAATCCAGCTGCGTAAAAATTTCATTTTTAATCTAAAAACATCAAATTTATTTGAACAGCCATAATAATCCATAACCTCTTTTTCATTAATCGGTAATGGATTTTCTTCTTTTTCCATCTAGTTATCTAAAATTATATTTTATCATCTAAAGCTTACTAAGAAATAATATTCACTTCATCTAATTAATTTTTTATTTGTAGGTGGTTATCCATCTTACCATTCTGTCCATACCAAACATTCCATCCCATGGTGAATCAAAGAAACTCATTTTTCCTAGAGATGGACATCTATCCCCGCCAAAAAATGTAATTTTGTCTACCAAATCAAATCTTTCCTTATCATTAATTGCAATACCGATAGATTGGATTTTTCTATTATCTTTTAAAGTGATGATTTTCTCGTTGTATGGTCTAACATGAACAACTCGTGAAAATGTAGGTTGAGCAAATCCTTCTTCATTTGAAACAATTACTGTCCAGCTTAGATTTTTTGATGAAATTACTTTTCCTTTTATTTCGTATTCTGAACGAGTTGAAATTATTTCATTTGATTTCTCTTCTGTCTCCTTTACCTTTGGAAGTAGAATTCTCTCAACATTTTCCATTGCCTTTGATAATGAATTTGCAAAGTCAGAAATAATTTTTTTGTCTTTTGTTTTAACGAAAATAGTATGAGGTGATGAACATGCGTATTGATCAAATGTACTTACATCAAGTGCTATTTTTTGTGACAATTCCATCATTTGATTTTTGATTGATTCCTCATCTATGATTACATATGAATACTTTGGACCATAGATTATGTCTTCTGTAAATGGATCTTTTGGTAATGCTATGATTGATCTTATAGCGTCTTGTCCACCCCATGCAACTCTAATATCTGCTGAATTAGACATTATTCTTTGATTCTTCTCATCATTTTTGTCTATGTATAATACTTCAAAACATTTTAGAATATCTGACCCAGAAATTTTTTCAGTGTTTATATCTTTCAAACTAGATATCAATTCAACCAATAAATCATAATTTGATGGTGCTTTAATTATCGAAACATTTTTTGTAATTAAAGATTGAATTGCAGAAAATATCCCTAATATGTCTACATTTCCTGCAATCCAATGACATGAAATTCCTCTTGGTTGTGCATGAAACAAAAGTTTTGGATCGCCTAAATCTACAAAACTATCTAATGAATGTCTATTTCCATGAAGTGCGATGTCAAGTTTATTTTCTAGATATGATTTTGAAAGAAAATTTTTAACATGTGATGAATTTACTCCTATTTCATTTTGGTAATTATCAGACCATTGTTTTCCCACCATATCCATATAATCTAAAACATCATCAATTTTCTGTAAATGTAACCACTCTCTAGAAGTTTTAATTGATTCGATAGATTCTTCAACTGAAGTAGTTTCTGAGTTAACTAACTCTCCTTTTGAAATTAATAATTTAGTCAATAGTATCTCCGCATCCTTTTATGTCTGCTTTCTCTGTTCTTTTTTCAAATCTAAAATACTTCCCTTTTCTTCCACAAGCACAATCATCAACTCCAAGAATTTTTCCAATATCATCTGAAAGCAAAGAAATTCCTGGATAACTTTGTGGAATTGGAGATACAAGTTGAATAAAACCTGACATACCTACCTCTTCAATTTCTAAAGTATCGGTATTTCTAATGAAGATTTCAGAATATGCTGAAACGTGTTTATTCCCTTCACTACAGTCAGGATAGATTGTGCCTAATTGTTCAGTCATTCCATAAATATCTATAATATTTTCTTTTTTACAATTAAAAAAATTCGACACTTTTTGATTGAATTCTTCTTTATCCACTTTTTTATCACTTAATTTTTTCCAACCTCCAATGTGAATGATTACTGGGTTTTCGATATTTTTAAAAAATTCTTTTACTTCATTATTATTTTCATTTTCTAACACAATTGTATAAAGTAACCATGTAAAACCCATGATACAACAATTCTTTTCACTTAATTTTTCAAATTGTGATATATCTAATTTTAATTTAGAATCTAGACCAAAATTTATTGATTCCATGAAAGGAAAAAAACCCCTAATGGCTGATTCGCGAGATTTTACTTCTTTAGAATTATCTAAATCACTTTTTTGATCAATTATCAAAAAATTCTTTTTATTAATAAGAAAATCTTTCATTATTGATACCAATACTTTGGTTTGTCTTTTTGAAGTGACTTGATCCAAAAAAATGGTACTGGGTGAATTACTAGTTGTTGCACTAGAATATACTGTCTTTATTATTTCTGATTCTGGAACAGATTTTAATTGAAATGTCTTGAATAATGAGACTGGTAAAAATGGAATATCCTGGACCAGAAATTCTTTTTCAAGTGAAAAATTTCTATTATCACATATTTTTCTAAATTCATCTGATTTTTCATAATGAAATTTTATTGATTCATTCATTGCGTTATGAAAAATTTCATTTTTCTCTTTTTGAGATAATGAATAAGGGTCTACTTCTAGTAATGTTTCAATATGCGATTTCATTATTTTTCCTATCTCAAATCTTTTAATTTGTATCGTTTAATTTTCCCATATTCTGTACGTGGAAATTCATCTACAAATTGAATACTGACTGGGACTTTATAACGTTCTAACTTTTTTACACAATATCCGATAATTTCTGATTCCTGAATTTTACTTCCATTATTTTTCTTAGCAAATAATTTTACAACTTGACCGAATGTATCGTGAGGTATGCCTACAACTATTGCCTCTTCAATTCCATCTAATTCATTTACCACCATTTCTATTTCACTTGGAATGACTTTTTCACCACCTACATTTATCATGTCATCAATTCTCCCGTCAAGATAAAGATAACCCTCTTCATCCAAATGACCAATATCAGAAGTTTTTAACCATCCATTTTCAATATTTCTATCCATTTCTTCATTTTCCCAATAATTCTCAATTACATTTGGGCCTTTGATACATATCTCTCCATTTTTTTCTAAATCATCACTAGATTCTATTTTAATTTCAATATTTGAAGCTGGAAGGCCTACTGAATTGTATTTTCCTAATTTTTCATCAAATACCATGAATGTAGACCGTGATGCTTCAGTTAATCCGTAATAAGTTGCGATTTTACCTGTTTTCAGGACTCCCATAATTTTTTTTATTACATTCTCTGAAATTGTTGTACTGTTTGTAATTATTAATCGTAAATTTTCACAACTAAGTTTTGTATTGTCATAATAATCCTCTACCATTTTTGAAAGTGTTGCTGGTACTGCAGCTAAAGTTGTTGCGTGATATTCTGAAATACTATTCAAAATATTCTCAATATTTGTAGAGTTTTTATGTAAAATAATTGTTGAACCTACATATAGTCCAGTATGAAGACATCCTAAACCAAATGAATGAGAAAGTGATAGCGGAAGAATTTCACGATCAGTTTTTTTATATTCTAATTTATCAACAATATTTTTAGTTGAAAATAATACATTTGCATGAGTTATAGCTATTCCTTTTGGTTTCCCAGTAGTTCCTGACGTATAAATTAGATATGCAAAATCATTAGCATTTATTTTCTTTTCACCAAAACTTCTCTCTGAAGAAATTTTTGTAATATCTAACTTATCTAAATTAAATTTTGGTTCATCTAATTTAATTAAATATTGCTTAGATGATATGACACACTTTGGTTTTGCAGATGCAATCTGGTCACTTAGATTCGTTTTTGAAATATTTGGTGGTATAATATGTACAATATTAGCAGATTTTAAAATTCCTAAATATGTTATAACAAACTCAATTGAATTTTCTAGCATCATACTCACCACTGAATTTTTTGGATAATTTGAAAGATTTTGTGCTACTGAAGATGACATTTGATCAATTTCTTCATATGAATATTTTTGATCTTGTGTAATGATTGCAGTTTTCTTAGGATTGCATTCAACAGATTTTTTTAAGAATTCTGGAATTGAGTTCATGTGTGTGATTTTACATAATTTAATAAATCATCTGCACTAGTAATTGAAATTACATCATCAATATCAATTTGAATATTGAATTTTGATTCTACTGATGTGATTAATTGCATTTGGGCAAATGAATCCCAATCTTCATAATCTGACTGTTGTTTTTTCCAACCAAAATTATTATCACTTACTCCAGGAAATACATTAAAAAATATATTTTTAATCTCTACTTCTATATCATTTGATTTACTCAATAATCGCAAATCTCTACATATTGAACATAAATCTTGTTATGAACTAATCTTAATTTAGTGTAATAATACTAATTAGATAAATTATCAAATCGAATCTATGTTAAATTCAACAATACCATTTGGAATTGGAACTGATATTGTAGATATTTTGAGATTTAAAACGAAACCACTGAAAAACAATCAAAATTTTTATAAAAAAATTTTTTCAGATTCTGAGATAAAATATTGCCAAAAATTTCATTCATCTTACGAACATTTTGCAGGAAAATTTGCTATTAAAGAATCAGTTATCAAAGCAATACCTGAAAAAATCTCTTTCCTTGATATTTGTACTTCTCACTCAAAAAATAAACCTAAAATTTTACTAAATAATGAACTAAATAGAAAATATAGATTCTTAGTTTCAGTTTCTCATGAAAAGGATTATGCAATATCATTTGTTATAGCATTTAAGAATGAAAAAAAATATGCTAAATCTAGTAAATAGTACATAATATTTTTATTAACTTTGAAGATCACGTATTTTAGAAAGAAATGAGTGAATTACTTCAAATAAAAGGTCATGATATTAGCTTAGAAAATTCTGATGTATGGGCCGAAAAAGCTAAAGGAAAAAAACTTGTTCTAATTGATTTGGCTAACTGTGAAGACATGACTATTAAAAAAAGACGATCAATCAATGTTTATGGATTTCCTATCGGTATAATGTCTCTTGCAACATACCTGAAAAAATTTCTGACTACTTTGGATATCAAATTAATGGATTTTGGAATTGAATATAGTAGTGAAGAAGAATTAATTGAGATTATTAAAAATGAAAAGCCTGATTTTATTGGTTTTCGTGCAATATCTGCTAACCTAAGAATTTTAGGTCCACTGTTAGCCGAAGTTAGAAAATTTTGTCCTGATTCACTAATAATGGTTGGTGGTCCATATGTTTCGGAAAAAAACACTG
>Ga0209034_10000296_pt1 | contig 24901 bp, 25 predicted proteins | sample MarorgKNORR_S2LV_2_FD_188219 | JGI IMG/M metagenome (GOLD analysis project Ga0209034, IMG submission 188219) | Marine microbial communities from the Southern Atlantic Ocean, analyzing organic carbon cycling - 250m_A/KNORR_S2/LV (SPAdes) (version 2) | ecosystem: Environmental > Aquatic > Marine... | reverse complement strand
GGTTTATCGATATTGAAACCACAGAAGTTAATACTCGCTATAACGACGAGAACTGCTGTGAATCACTTAATGTAGCTAGTGTGAAAGTGGTCGCGAGAAAGCCTGCATAACAAGATAAAGATCAGTCCAACACAAACCTTTTAAATGACTCAGCATATTTCATGCCTACCCGCTCACCGTTACGAGAACGCCAGGCACGCATGTGCTCCTCAGCACTCTCAGGCGTTACCTGACTGGCGTGAGCCTTCAAGGCAGCAATAGAAATATCAATGTAATCCGTTACGTCAACAAACATGTCTGAGTGGTCCCGGTCCATTATCCAAGCTTCCTTTACCTTATGGGGCTCTAGCCCCTCATCTAAAAGTTCCGGGAAAGTGAGCCTATCCCTAGCAGCCGGGAAAACAGCCGATAGCGCTGCCTCACCAGAAGCTATGTGATCCGGATGTCCCACGTAACCATTTCCTGTAAGACTCCGAGTTGGACTCATGCAAATCAGTACATCCGGGCGATGTTTCCGAATTTCCCGTGTAATAGATCTTCGAACGGCCAAGGTTGGTTCCAGCATAGCGTCTTCATAACCAAGGAAGACTACTTCCTTGAGGCCGAGTATTTTGCCTGCTTCTATTTGTTCTTTCTCCCGTATTGCTACAAGTTCAGGACTTGTTAGTTCAGGATCGTCAGTTCCTTTGCTGCCGTCAGTACACATTACATACACTACTTCCCATCCTTGGGCGCACCATTTTGCAACCGTTCCAGAACATCCCCATTCAGCATCATCAGCGTGGGCCACTACTACCATACCCCGCTGGTATTCCGGTCTCTCTTCTGCCATTTACATCCCCTCGAATACTAAAAACTAGGACTAAAATAATCCAAATATATTTTATTATATCGTCTTTCTGATATATTGGATCAATGGCTACACTATGGGCTCAGACAGTTACCTTTGACTCGATAGAAATTGGAGATCGACTTCCAGTAATTATTAAGTGGGAGACGGCAGAAACCATCGAGAGATACAACGGAATCCTTTTATCTCAGGATCCGGATGCACCTGATGACGCTGAAATAAGCGAAACATTAGATCCTCGGATGCTAGATGATTACGTTAAGGAAAGTTTACTTAAGGGCTTTCCTTCATCATCAATAGAAAACCCGGCTTCACAGATAGATATCAAAATACTGGAAGAAATTGAAGCAGAAGACATTCTATCTATAGAAGGCATAGTTACAGGGAAATCTATTGAAGACTCAATATCGATTGTAGATTGTTCGGTAGTGATCGAACGCCAAGACAAGACAGTAGTAGCGAATGCTTCAGCTAGGTTAGCCCTAGACTCTTAACGTCGTTTCTTTTTGGATCTACGCCTACGTGAATTACCTGATCGTATTGCTCCAGATATCAAGGTCGGACTATCTACCTCTTGGCCCTGTTCACGTAGTTTGTTTTTATCCCCAAACCACAAGATCTGGGTTACGATGGTCAAAACCACACCCGGCCCGGCATATGCAATTACTGTTCCAAGATCCGTCCCACCTAACTGGGCTTTGGTTATAATTATGTATCCCGCACTGATAAGATAAGCCCAGGCAAGGGAGCCCGATAACAACCCATTATGCCAAGGTGACCTTAATATCAGTATTGGCCATAGTGGCCATAGTACAATGGTTGGATAAAGGAACCAGAATTGGTAATACCAGGGTCTAAGTTCATTCGGAGGAATTGGGTTCACATCTTTCATACGGAAATACTTTACACGAAATCAGTTGATAAGTAGATATATTATGTTGATAACTTTATATAATAGTCGACACTTTAGTACAAATAAGTTGATATTAATATAGCTAGTGTTTATTAAAATGCCTTGCGAAAATAATAAAATTCTGGATATCCATAGAGTCCGATTTTACCAACAGAACACATAAAGTTATCAACACTTATCAACATTTTATTAATGATAAAATAGTTCAGGTAAACAATCTTCCAAGCATAGGTAAGCGTCGTTATCAACCTATAAACACTATTATTATTATGTATTACTTAAGAAAATTATTTATATGATAGATACAGTTAGATTAAATATAAAAGCCGGTAATGGTGGAGATGGATGCGCCAGCTTTCTTCATGAGAAATACAAGCCAATGGGTGGACCGAATGGTGGTGATGGAGGAACTGGTGGTAATGCTTACTTAGTTGGAGATCCATCCTTAAATACTCTTATACATTTAAAGTTCAATAGCACTTTTTATGTTGAACGTGGACAACATGGTCGTGGGAAGGACCAAACTGGTTCAAATGGTGGCCATACGTTTATAAAAGTTCCAATTGGGACTGTTATTTACAAAATGGATGTAAACAATAATCTCGAGAAGAAATTTTTCGTAGATATAGTGGATGAGTCTCCCGTACTAATATGTGCCGGTGGTAAAGGTGGTTGGGGAAATAGTCGTTATGTATCATCTACCAACCAGGAACCACTTCTAGCACAGAAGGGAGAGGACGGTCAATACGAGGTTCTATTCCTAGAATTGAAATTGTTAGCGGACGTAGGTTTATTGGCTAAACCTAACGCTGGTAAATCTACCCTTATATCCAGATGCTCAGCTGCCAAGCCGAAGATTGCTGATTATCCATTTACTACAATGGAACCTGTACTCGGAGTAGTAAATGTCCATGATCAGGATTTTGTAATGATGGAAGTTCCTGGTCTTATTGAAGGTGCTCATGAGGGTGTTGGTTTAGGGGATCAATTCCTACGACATGCCGAGAGAGCTCGTCTTTATTTACATCTTCTGGACGGTATGTCAGAGGACCCGGTATCTGATTATCATATGATCAATGATGAGTTGAGGCAGTTTAACCCATATATGGCAGATAAGCCCCAAGTGATTGCAGTTACTAAGATGGATGTGACCGAAGTATCTGAGAAACGGGAAGAAATAGAATTTGTATTGCAAGAGGAGATAATAAAAACAACTGGGATAAAACCAACAGTATTTTTTATTTCTTCTGTTAGTGGCGAAGGCATAGATAATATGCTTGGAAGTATAGTAAATCTTCTGAATGATCTTCCTAAAGGTGGGTCCTTACCAATAGTAGACAAGACTAATGAAGAAGATGAAAACAATTATAATTTTAAGAGTAGGCCAATTGACACCTTCCATCTTGATGACGGTGTATATGTAGTGGATTCGATACAGCTAGAACGTCTGTTGGTTAGGGCAGATACCAGGGACTACCGAGTTTTATTGCAGATATGGAGAGAGATGACCAAGATGGGGATAGCACGGCAGCTCCAGGAGGCTGGTATAGAAGTCGGCGATACTATCCGAATTGGTAAAGCAGAGATGGAGTGGTTCTAGGAGTACCTTGAGTAATTCTCGGGAAAAAATAGGTATACTCGGTGGAACCTTTGACCCGGTTCATCTGGGACATTTAATAATTGCTGAAGAAGTTAGATCAAACGTTGGTTTAGATAAAATATTATTCGTACCTGCAGGTGTGCCCTGGATGAGAGAAAATGAAGGCGTATCTGCGGGGAAGCATCGTCTTAACATGGTTGATCTAGCGGTAAAATCAAACCCACATTTTCAAAGTTCTTCAATAGAAATTGATAGGCAAGGCGTAACATACACTGCTGATACATTGGAAACTTTACGCGAAGACTTAGACCATGAAGTTGAACTTAGTTTTATCATGGGAATGGATGTTCTTGAAAAGTTTCATCTATGGAAATCTCCTGAGACAGTAGTGGAGCTTTGTAGCCTGGTTATAGTTAACAGGCCTGGTAACCAGGCGGTTGATGTGAACGAGGTAGTAAAAAAATATCCTGAAGCTGGGGCTAAACTTAGAATAATAAATGTTCCCAGAATGGAAATAAGCTCTAGCGAAATAAGAGAACGGGTTAGACAGGAAAAGTCTTTAAAATACCTCGTATCTGAAGAAGTAATCGAATATATCGATCAAAATAATCTGTATAAAGGGTAAGGTTAGAATTGAGAGAAGATATTGAAAGACTCCTCGAGATAGCTATTGAAAAAGGAGCCTTAAAGTACGGAGATTTTACTTTATCATCCGGAAAGCATAGTAGTTATTATTTTGATGGCAGGCTATTAAGCCTTGATCCCGAAGGTGCATTCCTGATCGGTAAAGCCTTATATCCCTTAGTCAGCAGCTCTGGAGCAGAGGCCATAGGAGGCCCCACATTAGCGGCTGACCCGGTTGTGACAGCTGTGTCCATAACAAGTCAAATTAATGGGTCTGGTATCCCTGCTTTCATTGTTCGCAAAGAGGCCAAAGAACATGGTATGACCAACTTAATTGAGGGACCCGTAAGGCCAGGCAGCAAAGTATCAATCGTAGACGATACGTGTACTACGGGGGGGTCACTTCTGCATGCGATAAAAGCTGCAGAAAGTATTGGCTGTGAGGTAGTCCAGGTATTGGCCATTTTAGACAGACGTGAGGGTGGACAGGAAATATTAGCTGAGCAAGGGTACAACTTTACAGCCCTCATGGCGGCAAATTCGGAAGGCGTTATAGAAGTCGTTTTGGACTAATCTTCGCCAGGTCCGAACATCTGTGAAATAGATATGATTTCAGCGGAACTTTCACTGTCATTCGATATGTTCAATGTGGATCCTACTTCAGCGAAAGCATTTTTTATATAACCCAAGCCAATAGTTTCGCCGGCACCCGGAAGAAAACCGAAAGATGTAATGTTTCCAACTTCTTCGCCGTCTTTCATCAGTACGCAATCTGCTTCCGAATTAACGGTTGATGAAAACTTTACCTTTACCAGCCGTCTTTGTATCTTCTGGTATGTATCTAATCGTGCGATTACTTCCTGTCCAATGTAACAGCCCTTATGAAAATTAATTGATCCAATTAAGCCGGCCTCAAGAGGGTTATACCTATCTCCCAGCTCACGGCCATAGGTTGGGAGTGATTTTTCTACTCTTAAAGTGTCGAAAGTAGAATTGTCTATTTCCCTTGTGCCGGATTTAGACAGAAGGGAAATAAAATATTCTTTAGATTCATTTGTAGTGATTATGTCAATACTGGGCAGATCGGCAAAAGGTCTGCATATGAGTGTGAAGCTATGGCCATTGACGACGCCCTGGGTGCAGTTGTATGCCGGTAGATCGGAGATATCAATACCTGTCACATCGTTAACAATCGATGAGCTAGCGGGGCCTATGATACTTATCATGGAAGTATTCTCTGTAAGGTTGTCTACAGTCAGGTCTTCCATGATTGTATATTTGTCTAACCATTCAATGACATTATTCTCTTCGCCTGGGCTTGTAAGGATAATAAAGTGATCACCAGTGTTCAGCACGTGTATAACATCTAGTATTCGGCCTCTGTCTGTAGTCAGGATCGTGTGGGTCCCCTGACCGGGATTAAGGTCTAATACAAGATTCGTAGATAAGCGGTTGATCAGGTCTAGGGCATCTTCGCCGGTTGCCTTTAGACGGCCGACTTTGGAATTGTCGTAGAAGACTGCATTTGATATGGCTGCATCGTATGAATCCTGGTCAGCCGATGTATATGCGCTCATTATTATAATCTCCAATTCCCCTAATAACAGAAAAGGCGTCTCAAACGAGACGCCTTTAGTTTATCAGATGTTAGTGACCTTTATACTGCGAACGAAGTTCCGCATCCACAGGCTTTCTTGGCGTTAGGATTTTCGAATATAAAGCCTTTTCCATTAAGCCCATCAGAGAAATCCAACTCGGTTCCCACTAGGTAGATATAGCTTTTCTTGTCTACCATGACCTTAACGCCGTACTGCTCAACTATCTTGTCAGATTCGCGTTCTTGGTCCGTTATTGCCAAGTCGTATGTTAACCCTGAGCAGCCGCCACCCTTGACCGCTACACGAAGGCCGACATTATCCTTCAGACCTTCTTTTTCGGCGAAGTATTTGATTTTCTCTGCAGCTTTCTCGCTGATCTTTACGCCTAGTTCGACCCCATCCATGGTTATCGCCATAATTTTCTCCTCAGGGGTATTTTTACTTTAATTAATGATTATTGTATGTTTTAGTCTTATGTAAGGTCAAGGACCGTCTTTTACCATTTCTGGATTATAGGCAGTATCTCTTTCCCAAATAGGCCAATATTGCTCATAGTAGCGTCATGGGACATTCGGGATTCCTGTCCATAGAAAATCAAGTGCTCCATTCCGATTCTTCCGTGCAGGTATTCAAGTTTTTCTAGTACTACGTCCGGAGTGCCTGCGACTATGTGGTAGTTTTCTTTAAGCTCTTCATACGATTGCTGGGCTAAAGGCTTTTCACCTTGCCTTCGTGCTGCGACAGCTTGGCCTGCCTGTGTCCGATATCCTACAGGTGCCATGTACTCTCGTGGGCCTCTAGTTGTTGTGCCCATCCTCCAGAGAAAATGCTGTGCTTCCTCATCTGCTTTCTCTTGGGTCTCGGCGACATAGCAACATAGGAGATAGCCGAAATTGTCTTTAGATGGTTGCAGTCCGGCTCCTATTGAAGCCTCTCGGTAATGGTTGAACAGTTCTTCCGTAACATCTAGATCAGTTAAAAATGCTACATATGTATAGCCATGCTCCCCACACCATATAGCTGTCTCTGGGCTAGCAGAACCTGGGACCCATATTGGTGGATGGGGTTTTTGTATGGGTACTATCCAGGGGTTCACGACCCGGAAGTTGTAATGTTCACCTTCCCAGCGAAATGGGCCGGGAGTTGTCCATGTTTTGATTACAAGGTCGTGGCATTCTTCAAACCTCCCTCGATTGTCCATTGGATTTCCGTTTGTTGCGAGGGTTTCCACTCCGGTACCTCGAACGAAACCCGAAATCAGGCGGCCACCTGATATGACGTCTATCATGGCTAGTTCTTCGGCAAGCCGGACAGGGTTATCGTGGATAGGTAAGATATTTCCCAGCATAAGGATCTTTGCCTGTTCTGTGATCCGTGCTAATACAGCGCCCGATAAATTGGTAGCTGCGTTCATACATGAAGGTGTATTGTGATGTTCATTGAGCATTATTCCATCGTATCCGAGCTGATCGGCGTAAATGCACTCGTCAAAGTATCTTTTGAATAGCCCGTTTGCGGTACTCGGATTGAAATATGTGTTGGGGAATGTCAATCGTAAAGAGGGGTATTTATCCCCCTCTTCATCAGGGTATTCATGATATGGGAATTCACTGAAATAGTAGACTTTCATATGAGATTACTGCTCCTGCTTTTTAGTCCTCAAGTGTAGTTATATCGCCAGGGTCCAGACCCAGTTCTCGTGCCTTTAGTAATCGTCTCATTATCTTGCCGGACCTGGTTTTCGGCAGGGTTGGCGTAAATTCGATTTCTGATGGCATTGCGATGGGGCCGAGTTCTTGGCGAACATGCTGTTGAAGGTCGTTTATCATTTTGTCAGAAGGGTCATTGCCGACACGGAGAGTTACGAATCCTTTGATGGATTCGCCTTTCAGGGCGTCGGGTTTACCGATGACAGCTGCCTCTGCGACAGAGGGATGGGAGACCAATGCACTTTCCACTTCAGCTGATCCGATACGGTGTCCGGCAACATTAAGCACGTCATCGGCTCTTCCTACTACCATGTAGTATCCGTCTTCATCCCGTAGTGCGACGTCGCCTGAAACATATACCCCTGGTATTGTATTCCAGTTTTCCGCATAGCGATCGGGGTCTCCGTAGACTGTCCTAAAGAAATGAGGAAAGGGTCTCTTAATTACTAATATGCCGCCCTTGTTCGGCTCTGCAATTGGTTGGCCCTCTCTGTCTACAATATCCAGTTCTGCTCCAGGAAGAGGCTTTCCTACCCTCCCGGGTCGGGCTGGCATGTTAGCCAGCGTTCCTAGGCAGGGACCTCCCGTTTCCGTTTGCCACCAGTTGTCTACTAGGTAGCCCCATTCCCCTCCGCCGCATATATTCTGGTAGGCCCATTTCTGAGCTTCTGGATTTAAAGGTTCCCCGGCACAGGTGAGAAAGCGCAATGATTTTAAATTGTATTGCTTTGGATAATCGTCCCCATGGCGCATGAGCATTCGGACCAAGGTAGGAGCTGTGAATATAACGTTCACGCCGTATTTCTCTATAATTTCATAGAATATGTCAGGTTTTGGGAAATCTGGTGCTCCTTCGCGAAATACTGTGGTAGCCCCTGCTATGAGCGGAGCATACACAATATAGCTATGTCCTACGACCCATCCGATATCGGATGTACACCAGAACACGTCTTCGTCTTTAACATCCCAAAATGTTTTGAAATGATAATATGTCCCAACCATATATCCACCATGGACATGTAAAACACCCTTAGGTTTACCAGTCGTGCCGCTGGTATACAAGATGTACAAGGGATCTTCTGAATCCATGACTTCTGCAGGGCACTCGATGTCCCCGGTTGCTAGAAGTTCATCGAAATCGATTTCCTTTGAGGCTTTTAAGTCTTTTATATTTGGCATATTGTCAGGGTCTACTTTTGATAAGTCCTTCTCACGGTTCCAAACAACGACATGGTCAAGGCAGTCCAGGTCTTTTGCAGCTGCGTCAGCTATCCCTTTAAGGTCTACCTTGTTGCCTCTTCTGTATCCTACATCCCCGGTTATAAGTAGTTTTGCGTCAGCATCGAGTATGCGATCTTTAAGAGATCCGATACTAAATCCGGCGTATACTACACTATGAACTGCCCCGATACGGGCACATGCGAGCATGGCTATGGCACCTTCAGGGCTTAACGGCATATAGATGACGACCCGGTCGCCCTTCCCGACACCAATAGAACGCAAGCCGTTCGCAAACTTGTTAACTAATTGAGCCAGGCGGCCATAAGTGAATATTCTTTCAGTGCCGTCTTCGCCAAGCCATATGAAAGCAGCTTTATTCTTTGTAGGGGAATTTAAATGCCGATCTAGGCAATTGTAAGTTATGTTGCATTGTGCTCCGAGGAACCATTGAAAGGTTGGGTAGTCCCATTGGAATACTTTGTCCCAAGGTTTAAACCAGTCTAGCTCCGAAGCTACTGATTCCCAGAATCCTTCGGGGTCTTTTATTGAGTTCTGGTAAGTCTCGTCGTAGTTTTGTAATGTGGCCTGAGCGGCTACATGTGAGGGAGGAGTGATTTCCCCTGTTTCTTGTAATAGATGGTCGATTTGGCCTTGTTGCACCATATTGATACCCTCTCAGATATTTATTGAAATCTAATCTAATCAGGGATATTAACAACAGCTTCAATTTCTATAACTAGTTCAGGCCGTACTAATCCGGCAACTATAACAGTGGAACTTGCGGGTGGATCAGTAGGGAATGTTTCTCCGCGCACTTTACTGAAAGAGGGATAGTCATTGATATCAGTTAAGAATGTTGTGATTTTTACAACATCACTCATAGAGGCCCCTACAGACTGGACAATAGTGGATATTCTAGACACTATTTGTCTTGCCTGGGCTTCACAATCGCCAACCCCAATTATGTTTCCGTCGTTATCTACAGAGACTTGCCCTGACACAAATAATAGGTCTCCGACTCTAACTGCGGGCGAGAAAGCTGGATTGGGAGCTAATGAATCTGGAACAATAACTGTACGTTTAGGCATTGGTTCCTCCTGTGTGTGGTGATGTATATGACTTTACAGCAAGCGTCAAGCAAAAGACCGGGAATCTATAGTTAATTAGAAATTGGGATACGAATGTGGGTTTGTTAACTGTTAGATCAGGACCGAGCTCTAGTGACTGATGTGACTCCCCGAACCCCCTCAAGCTTTGAGAATAATTTTCCAAGCTGACCAAGTCCGGTAGTATGTAGTGTCAGTTCCATCGTGACTGTTCCATCGTCATTTTCTTCGGTTACTACAGAGGCAATATTGACCTTTTCTTCAGAGACTTTCATTGTCATATCGCGAAGAAGGCCGACCCGGTCGTACGCTTCCATATGGACCCTGACCGGATACAAATCTTTAATGGAACCCCAAGATACGTGAATAATACGCTCTTGTTCATCTTCGTTTTTCAGGTTGAGGCAGTCGTCTTTATGAACTGAGACACCACGAGTTCGTGTGATATATCCCAGGATTTCGTCCCCTGGTATGGGGTTACAGCATTCGGCCATGCGTGTGAGCAGGTCTCCGACTCCCATCACAGATACTCCAGTATTGGGGCTCGAGAAAGCTAACCTGGATTTATTAGGGAAGGGGTCTTCTCGTTCTTGTTCTTGCCGACTTTGGGATAATCTGTATGCAACTTGGCCTTCCGTTATAACACCTGACCCTAGGGCAACTAGGAAATCTTCCATTCCTTCGTATTTTACGAGATTTAATACCTCGGTATCGGAAAGTGTTAGGTTCATGCGGCGTATTTCTCGCCGGAGTATGTCTTTACCTCGGGATATATTACTATCTCGGGCTTGTTGCTTGAACCACTGTCGTACCTTTCCTCGTCCACTGGCGGAATTAACGTATCCAAGGCTAGGGTTTAGCCAGTCAGGGCTTGGTCCACGCTCAGTCTTGGTCGTCATTATCTCTATGGTGTCTCCGTTCTGGAGAACCGTGTCTAGCCCAACTAACCTGCCGTTTACTTTGCCTCCGACACAGCGGTGACCTAGTTGAGTGTGAATTTTATAGGCAAAATCTATAGGAGTTGACCCCGATGACAGTTCTACTATATCTCCCTTTGGGGTATATACGAATACTTGATCGTGGAATATATCCTGTTTAACGGACTCGATGAATTCATCGGTCCCTGTGGCTTCACGCTGCCATTCCAGAAGCTGGCGCAACCAGGTCATTTTCTCCTCGAAAATGTTGTCTTTAGCTTTCCCCTCTTTATATCTCCAGTGGGCAGCAATCCCGTATTCGGAGAATTGATGCATCTCGTCGGTTTTGATTTGCACTTCTAAGGGCTTTCCGTCTTCACAATTAACTGTGGTATGCAGGGCTTGGTACATGTTCTCTTTTGGATTGGCGATATAATCGTCGAATTGACCCGGCATGGGGCTCCACAATTCGTGTACTATGCCCAAGGCTTTATAACAATCGGCCTTGTCGTTTACCAAAACTCGGAGAGCATATAGATCATAGATGTCGCTAATTTCTTTACCCTGGGACTCGTATTTGTTAATTTTCTGGTAAATACTGTAAATGCCCTTTGGTCGGCCACTTACTTCGGCTTTTAAATCAAATGATTCAAGATCTGCAATTAACCTATTGCAAACCCGATCGACGTAGGCTTCTCGCTCTACTCGTCGAGTAGCCAGCATTTTTGATATGTTTCGATATTCAGTCTCGTTTAAATGTCTGAACGCTAAATCATCCAAACGCCATTTTATTTCCCAGATTCCGAGGCGATGGGCTAATGGAGAATAGATATCTAGAGTTTCCTGTGCGATGCGTTTTCTTTTTTCCACTGGCAGTGCATCTAGGGTCTGCATGTTGTGTAGCCTATCCGCTAGCTTGATCAACACGACCCTGATATCTTCGGCCATTGCTACCAGCATTTTGCGAAGGCTTTCAGCGTACAGAAGGTCGGAGTCAGACTGGTCTGAGGCGGTATCGCCGGAGAGGCGATAGTCCATTCTAGTGAGTTTCGTTACGCCGTCAACTAATTTGGCGACCGGTTCCCCAAAAGAAGCTTTGATTTCATCATAGGTAATATCACAGTCTTCTATGACATCGTGAAGAAGGGCAGCCATTATTGTATCGGCGTCTAGTTTTAGCTCTGCCAAGAAATTAGCGGCTTCAAGAGGATGAGCTATGTAAGGTTCCCCTGACATGCGCATCTGACCACGATGGCATTCTTCAGCGAAATAATAAGCTTTCTGTATTAAGTCAGCTTTATCATCAGGCAAGTAGCTATGTACTTGATCAAGCAATAATTGTGGTGCGGTGTCGGTTACCACCATATGCGTAATCCTGACATGATATATATTAGAAGTGATGATAATCTCTATGGGGAAGAAAGTCTACACATCGGCGTGCTGGAATCAGCGAAATGTGTGAACGAAATGGGTCAGAGACAGTAGGGATTTGACACGTAGCCGACGATACCCGTAAAGTTCAAAGATAAGAGAATGGCTCGTACTAAGGAGGCACAACTTTGGCTAACGATTATGACGTATTGATAATTGGAGGGGGGCTTGCGGGCCTGACTGCTAGTATCTACTCGGCACGCTATGGACTGTCCACGGGAGTAATAGAACTAATGATGGGTGGTGCGTCTATTATTAATTTGGAAAAGATTGAGAATTTTCCTGGGTTTGTTGAAGGCATTTCTGGAGCTGAACTCGGACCAGCGGCTCAGGAACAGGCAATGAATGTCGGTGTGGATTTCATAATGGCCGAGGCCACTGGTATTAAAACCGATGGGGAATATAAGGTTATCAGCACCGATTCTGGAGATTATCGAGCAAAAGCGGTAATAGTTGCCGCAGGATCTCAACTTAAACATCTTGGAATACCTGGCGAAGAGGAGTTTAATGGAAGGGGTGTATCACATTGTGCTACTTGTGATGGACCTATGTTTATGGGAGAAACTGTAGGCGTTGTGGGAGGAGGCGATTCTGCTGCGGACGAGGCTCTCACTTTAACTGAATACGCAGAAAAGGTGATGGTATTTCATCGCAGGGATGAACTAAGGGCTCAAAAGATTCTTCAGGACAGGTTACTGAGGAATCCTAAAATTGAGATGGTTTGGAATGCCGAATTGCAAGAGATAATCGGCGAAGACACCGTAAGCGGTGTGAAGGTAAAAAATGTTGTCACTAACCACGAAGAAACTATAGGGCTTACGGGACTCTTCGTTTATGTGGGACTAGAACCTAATTCTGGTATAGCTTCTGCGGTATCAAAGACTGATAATGCTGGCCATATCGATGTGAATCTTTCGATGGAAACTTCTACTCAGGGTGTATACGCTGTCGGTGATATCAGGCAAAGTTCTGCTAGACAACTCGTCGCTTCAGCTGGCGACGGCGCTACTGCCGCAGTAGGAGCCTTCAATTATATCCGTAGTAAAACTTGGTAATGGGGATTTTTTAGCCCGAAATCGCATTGTTACAGGCTTTTTGATATACTCTGCGGTGGTCTTGCCGTAATGGGCTGGGCGAATATTCGTACGCATTCATATAATCAGGGGGAGCCATGCCGGCTTATGCCGTAATAGGCGGACAGTGGGGAGACGAAGGTAAAGGAAAAATTATTGACTACCTTGCAGGTAAAGTTAAGGCGGTAGTCAGGTATGCAGGTGGAAATAACGCTGGCCATACTGTCATAAACGAGAAAGGGACTTTCCAACTCCATTTGATACCATCAGGAATTTGCTGGCCCGGTGTCTACGGGATAGTAGGGAACGGGGTCGTCGCAAACCCAGATGTTATGTTAGACGAGTTGAATCAGCTTGAATCTCGGGGCATAGATGTGAGTGATGTCTATGTCAGTGAACGAGCTCACGTCATTATGCCGTATCACATTGTTCAGGACCGTCTTGAGGAACAGGCGCGCGGTTCTTCTGCTATAGGGACGACAGGGCAAGGTGTTGGACCGGCGTATGTAGATAAAGTTAGTAGGGGAGGCGTTCGCTTCGGAGATCTATTGGAACTGGATGCCCTTACTGAAAAACTGAAATCTACAATCCAGTTTAAAAATAAGATTTTTACACAGGTATATGAAGGAGATGGAGTTTCCTTCGATGATGTTATAAAACGATGTCGGGAATGGGCGGAATGGATTCGTCCACATGTTAGGTCTACAGATCAATTGATACATGACCTGCTTGATCAAGGGAATGATGTATTGTTAGAAGGTGCCCAAGGAACAATGCTTGATATAGATCATGGTTCGTATCCTTATGTTACCTCATCGTCCCCTACTATCGGTGGAGCCTGCACAGGTCTGGGAATAAGCCCGCAGTCCATTGCTGGAGTCCTGGGTGTATTTAAAGCGTACTCTACGCGAGTCGGCAGTGGGCCCATGCCTTCGGAGCTTCATGGCGATGCGGCAGAAAACCTTCGTGAAATAGCACATGAGTATGGAACTACAACGGGTAGAGCCCGGAGAGTCGGGTGGTTTGACGCAGTAGCAGGTCGCTATAGCAGGATTGTAAATGGTATGACAGGCATGGTTTTAACACGATTGGACATCCTAGACGGATTCGATACGGTTAAGATCTGTAACGGATATCGCGCTAATGGGCACGAGATAGATAGATTTCCATCTAATACCGATCTTCTGGCCCAATGCGAGCCTGTTTACGAAGATTTCCCTGGTTGGGATACTCCTACGGCGGGAGCAACCACCTGGGAAGCATTGCCCGAGAATGCCCAGAATTATGTTAGACGCATCCAAGATCTCGTTGGTTGCCCAATACAGATTATTTCTACTGGTCCCAACAGAGAAGAGACGATTTTGCTCAGTCCAATAATCGGGTAAAATTCCCATGGAGGAGTACGGAAGGAATGCAGGAACAAGCGAAATTCGGTATTTATCTGAATGCTATCGATGGAAAAGTCGTACGCATTAACTCCCCATATTGGATACCTGAACAGCCAGATTGGGTCTTATTAACTGAAGAGGTCAATACGACTCTATTGAATATACGGTCTATTGCAGCAGATAAAGGTCTCTCAACTGATGCGGGCAATATAACGTGGGGCAGAATCCCGTTAAAAGATTAGTGTCCGGTGATTATGAGGCTAAGATTACGCGTGGGAGAGTGACATGGCAGAAAGTGCATATGACTCACTCATAAGGGACCGTATAGAGGCTAAAGAACAGCAACTTTCTCCGTTTGCCAGCAAATCATTGAACTCAAAAGGCCGAGTCGTGCCAGAACCTCCTCCACAGATGAGAGGCGAGTACCAGAGAGATAGAGATAGAATTATCCACACCAACGCCTTTAGACGCCTAAAGCACAAGACCCAAGTTTTTATAGCACCTAGCGGCGATCATTATGTGACGAGACTTACACATACTTTAGAAGTCGCCCAGATAGGCCGTACTATAGCTCGAGCCTTGAATCTAAATGAGGACTTAATAGAGGCGATTGCTTTAGGCCATGACTTGGGCCACACACCGTTCGGGCACGTCGGCGAAGAGATGCTAGATCAACTATCAGAAACTGGTTTCGTGCATAGCGCTCAGAGTCTAAGAATAGTGGAAAGGCTAGCTAAAAATGGAGAGGGGCTTAACCTGACGTGGGAAGTCAGGGAAGGTGTTCTGAATCATTCGAAACCGAGAGGAGATTTTCTCCGACCTGGTCGAGAGGAAGCTATAACACTAGAAGCGCAAATATGTAGAGCTTCAGATGCTATAGCGTATCTCAATCATGATATTGGTGACGCTATTAGGGCAGGAATATTATCGGTAGATGATTTGCCGGATGAGGTAAACACAAGGTTTGGAAAGACACATGCTTCGCGGATAAATTCTTTAGTCTGTGATATCGTGGACGCCTCTTGGAGTGCAACAGGGGCAGAAGGCGGGCAGGTTAATGCTGAGATAATCATGAGTAATGACGGGAGGAGATTAATGAACCTCCTTAGAGAGTTTATGTTTGATAGTGTTTATATGCCGATTAATGGAAACGCGGAGTCAACAATTGCAAGGGAAATTATGGGAATGCTCCATGGATATTTGATGGAAAATTCTGACCAGATTCCAGACATATATTTTCTCAATGAAGAATCAGTTGGACAGGCCGTCATTGATTACTTGTCTGGAATGACTGATTACTATGCTATTAGATTGGCTGAAAGGATAAGACCCGGCATCTCCGAAGGATTAAGCTTTAGGATTGCGCCCGAGTAATCGGAGGTTATTCTTTGGAGTGCTTGGCATAAATATGTTAAGAGATGTAATTCTACGGTTAGTTATAGGAGGTTCGCTAGACCAAGCGAGGCGGAGAACGAAAGTAGCATGCATTGCAGGGTATCTTTGGACTTTATTGAGTTTTGTTAGTGTGACCTCTTGGATATTTTTACCAGTTTCAGATGATACTGTCGGGCAACGACTGAGCTTGGGTTTGTATGTGGGACTAGTCTGCGAGGTTGGGGTAGTAGCATTTTTGTCATATGGTGTCATGCGAAGGAAACCTAAAATGGCTACCGCTCTGTTCTTCTATTTTTGGGTTAGCAGGTTATTCTGGTTATCTACTGGATTGATCAGCCTCAACGGCATTCCAAATATTGCGCGATTGATACTATTGCACCTTGTTCCCGTTTATCTGTTTTATCAGGGCATGAGAGGCGCTTGGACGCACCACTCGCTTACAAATCGTTATGATAACTGGGAGGCAGATGCGCTAGAGGACTAGGTTAATTCTGAAAGGCTGGCATAACTGTTTCAGCAAATTTCGATAGTTGATCTTTGAACACCTGTTTTGGCATCCCCATCGTTGAACCAAGGTTTATCCGTTCTAGCCCCGGATATTTTTCCTCGACCTTTTTCAGATGGTCGATAATCATCTCTGGGGTTCCACAGAGCCAAGCTTTATTCTGAGCAGCTAGCTCAATTGTTGGCAATTCAACGCCGCGCGCCTTCTCGGGGTTAGCCACGGCCTCGATTTGTTGTGGCTCGAGCTGCATCAAACCTAGTGGGGCGGCGAATTTCATAGCTTCCTCAAAGTAAGGGCGAGCTTCATCAATAGCGTTCTGCTGAGTATCAGATATGAAAAATCGGTAGCCGATCGCGAGATCTTCGCCTTTTGATATGATCCTGCCGTGACTCGCTGCAGCTGCCTGGTACATATCTATTCGTTCGTCTAGGACAGCCTCTGGGGTATTGGCTATTAGAGCTTTGATCCCCATACGAGCCATAAAATCTACGCCTTTGGGATTTCCGCTGACGAGAGGCTGCCAGATGTCGACAGGCTGATGTGCCGGGCGCGGAACAAGAGAAAGCTTTTCTAACTGGTATCCGCGGTATTCTACCTTTGCTGGGAATTCGTAGTGTTTGCCTTTATGGGAGAAGAAATCATTATTGAAGGCTTTTTGGATTACCTCTATTTGTTCCTCAAATAATTCACGGTTAGCATCAGAGTCACGCATAGGTGATCCGAAGGACTCGACTTCTCTACTGTGATAGCCCCGCCCTACTCCGAAAATCACCCTGCCGCCTGTCAGTATGTCTACGGTGGCGAAATCCTCTGCGAGCCTGAGAGGGTGCCACATTGGGGTAATATTGAAACCACTCCCGAATCTTAATGTTTTAGTTTGGGTAGCTAAGTATAAACTGAGCATCAATAAGTTCGGTATGCATTCATATCCTTCTGGCTGGAAGTGATGCTCTGCCATCCAAAACTCGTCATACCCTAAGGATTCCATATGTTTTGAAATGTCTAATGCCCAGTCAAAGGCCTGTGCAAGTTTTGCATTTGGGTAAAGCCTGTCATTGGCAGGCGTACCGCTTAGCCCCAAATTGTCGTCTACAATATGTCCTGCGTATGATGCACTAAAGCCGCGAATCATCGGTGATACCTCTGCCAAATAGGTTTATAAATTTCCGAACATAGACTTATTGGTTCGGTTAAGGATACTCTGATCCGATGCTACTCGTGTGGAGTACTAATGTCAATCTCAGCGGATAGCAAGCTAGGCTAGATTATTCAGGTTTAAACACTAGGGGGTGGAGCAGGGGCAGGATTGTATAATTCTAACCCTATGGTAGCAGGAAAAACGTTAATAATTTCGTCTACAGTCCACCGACTATCTTTTTGGATGGTTCTAACTGGCTCGGGTTCGTTCAATAGGGTAACTAGACCCTCAGTAACATGAAAAATGTGGCCGTTAACATGTGCAGACTCATCTGATGCCAACCACGTTACAAATGGTGCTACGTCGTCAGCTTCACCAAGCAGTCCCGCTCCGGCAGCAATACCGCGAGAATCTCTTAAATCTCTAGATTCCTGTGGGACGCTTGTAGTCATACGAGTGGCGGCACTTGGAGCTATTGAATTGACAGTGACTCCATATCGGCCGAGATCTCGTGCTGCTACGCGAGTCAGTCCGGCAATGCCATCTTTAGCAGCTCCGTAATTAGCCTGGCCAGAATTGCCGTATAAGCCTGATGTGGAACTAAATGTGATGATTCGTCCTGATCTTTGTTGTCTGAATATTATGGAAGCGTGCTTAACGATAGTGAAAGTGCCCTTGAGATGAACTGCGATTACGTCGTCCCATTCCTGTTCCGACATGTTAAAGATCATTCGATCGCGTAATATACCGGCGCAGGTAACGACTACATCGAGTTTTCCGAAATTGTCTATGGCAGTCTGGATTATATTCTCACCGCCTTGCATGGTCGCAACGGATTCAGTACATGCTACAGCGTTACCGCCGGCGTCTTTTATCTCACTGGCAACTTGTTCTGCGATAGATTGATCTTCTCCAGAGCCATCGACATTAACCCCGAGGTCAACAATAACAACGGAAGCGCCCTCTTGGGCCATGAGGTGCGCAACGCCTCTACCTACTCCTCTGCCTGATCCGGTTACTATAGCTACTTTACCTTCTAAGTTATTGGGCATTGATACTCCATGATTATTTTAATATTAACCTGGTTGTCCGGCTGCATTACGGCATGGTAATTCTACTGTAGCTGTTCCGGGAGTGGTAATCTCTCCAGAAGAGTTTTCTAGAAGGATGTCACAGTCTACTAGAAATCGGCCATTCTCTTGGTATTTCCGCGTAACAGTTCCTTTAGCGGTTAGACTTTGGTTTGGGTAATCCATTCCTCTGTATTGACACGATAGCTTTCGCAAAAAGCCTAATGGTCCTGCCCAGTCTGTCATTAAGGTGCCTAGAAAAGCGTTTTTCAGCGCACCGTGGATTATTACTCCGGAGAGGCCCGTGTCAATGGCGAAATCCTTGTCGTAATGTATTTCGTAAAAATCTCCTGAAGCGCCGGCATACTGGACTAGTTGCCTTGTTGTTGCTTCTTTGGTTAATGAAGGTATTTCAAACCCTTCGTTTATATCTTCCCAATAGGTCTCTTGGCATTTCATGGAATGACTCCCAGTATTTTATTCCATTTTAATAACGGATCAATGTATTCACTTGAGTAGCGACTAATTCCTGAAATTGATTTGTATAACTGATCTCAGTGATTATGAATATCATCAGGCCAACTCGACCACTCCGTTCGCTTATATCCGTGACTGTACCTACGGCCGTTATTATGTCCCCAGCGCGAATAGGTGAAAAATATTCCCATGAGCTTCCTGCGTCTAGGAGCCGGTCAAAAGGTAAGTCAAAGGGGATTTCAGGTCGTACTAATCCAGCGGATCTTAAAAATGTTGGTGGAGCGATAATCCCGCCGTGTATGGAACTACGAGCTGCAACTTCATCAGTGTAGATTGGGTTCGTGTCTCCAATAGCTTCAGCAAACCGGAGTATGGCGCCTTTTTCTATGACAGTATTTATCGGATTGCTCTTGGCTCCAATAGCCTGCTCGATCATGGACTTTGTTAGAAATGAACTAGGAGTAGACAACCTACGCGCTCCTTGTAATACGGGGCAAAGTCTACATTCACCGTATGAGCGTGTCAAGAATAAGGAGGCTCTTGAAGAGGGTGTTTGACAAATATATTTGCCCATGCGATATTCCGGTTTGGTGACTATGCAGAAGCTCTAGATTCGTCTAGTGAAAATGTTAAAGCAACCTGAGCGATTTAGGAGGAATAATAATGCCAGATAAGATAGGAATTATGGGATGCGGAGCTTTAGGCAGCTATGCCGCAGCCTTCTTAACTAAAGAGGGTGAAGACGTTACTTTAATTGATATGTGGCCAGAACACGTGGAAACCATGAGAAAAGATGGCTTAAGGGCGAGCGGAAGCCAAGGTGATTTCACAGTTCCGGTAAACGCATTGCATTTAACAGATGCTCAGGGCATTACGGACTTATTTGATTATGTATTTATTTCTATGAAGTCGTACGATACGGAATGGGCAACTCATTTTATAAAAAGGTATGTGAAGCCAGAAGGTTTCTTTATATCTTTGCAGAATTGCTGGAATGATCCAGTCATAGGCGAGATTGTCGGGGGCGATAGAGAACTTGGTTGTATAGCTTCTCATATTGAGGTCGCTTTGTGGGAACCCGGTCATGTGATGAGAGGTGGCGCTCCAGGCCGCGATCATGGGTATACGGTCTTCAGGATTGGGGAGCAAGACGGCACTATAACCCCCCGTAGTGAGTTAATTGCTAGTAAAATGGATTATATAGACGCCGCGTATGCTACGGATAATCTGTGGGGTGAGCGTTGGGGAAAACTATGCCAAAATGGTATGGGTAATGCAATATCAGCGATGTCCACCCTTGGGTCTCAAGAAATGGCTGAAGATCCACGGTTGCGCTTAATTCGAATTCATCTGGCAAAAGAGGGTGCACAAGTCGGACTTGCACAAGGATTAAATGTGGTTGACATAAACGGCCAACCTGCACAGATGTGGTCTGAAGCGGACAAAGGAGACGTGTTCGAAGAGCTGGATGATTATATGTCCACTCGTGGTGGAAGAGTTAATTGGCTAGCATCAATGGCTCAGGACATTAAAAAGGGTCGCCGCTCTGAGACCAATCTCATGAACGGTTTGATTTGTAGCAAAGGACGAGAATCAGGGGTAGAGACCCCGTTCCATGATGCTATAGTCGAGATAATGAAAGGCGTCGACGACAAATCGGTAACGCCTGATCCCTCAATAGTTGATAAATTGTTGAAGGCAGTCGGTAGATAGGCAATCCCAAGGGGTGCCCTACTGGGATAAATTTCAGGGCTGAGGATAGAGATTTCTCAATATGACGCCGGGTAGGTGCATTTGTTTTTGAAAGTTGAACCAGCAGGGTTTTTCATGCACACGGTGCAACTTATGTTTGACTGTGGATGCCCGACTTCAGAAGATTCACAAGTGAAAAGTTATCTTCTTGAGAAACAGTTGGAACCGAGAATTGAATGGGAAGAAACAATTGAGGGTCGCACCTATCAATTAATGCAGTTTGGTGGTTGTTACTTGGGCAATCACCTTCAAGAGATTGGGAACCTCCAGAGGAGAGCTGTGGAGACAGAGCTTATTTCTGAATCAGTGGCGAAGTTTTTAGACGAGATTTCTTCTGATATGTCTGAAGTTGATCATGATACTAGATCTAGAATAGAGGAATACCTGGTAAGTAAATTTCATACAGAAAACAACTTTAACATTAATGAAGCAGGTGAATTGGCGGCTGATATTCCGGCTGAGGAACTACTCAGGGCGTTTAGGGAAATACGAGGTGGTGAGCAGCCTAGCATTTAATGGAGCGGGTGATGGGAATCGAACCCACGTGGCTAGCTTGGAAGGCTAGAGCACTACCACTGTGCTACACCCGCTTGATGACAACTGGACCATTATAAATCTCGGCAACAGCCTTAACAAGCTGGTAAATTGAATGTTATGAGATTAGGCCTGTTTGGCGCTATATTCTTCAACTATCTCTACAGGGGTATTTCTGGCAACTATTAGTTCCATGACCTCGTTGCTATCGTTTACTGGTTGATGCACACCATCCTGTGGTACATAGATGAAATCTCCGGGTCCTATGGGGAGTTCATTGTCTAGGTTTTCGCCAATGATGAATCTTCCGTGACCTTTCATAACGTATATCGCGGATTCACAATTGACATGATAATGTGGGCTGGAAGCACAACCCGGCGGTATTGTTGCTATAGCTAGGTGAATACCTGTCGCTCCTGCTAGTGCCTGTGATACGCCGGCGAGTCGGGTCATTGCACCTGAACATATTTCAGTTTCTAGCGAATCGGGATGAATAACTTGGCATTCGGACATTATTTAGCTCCCATTGAATTACAAAGATTGTACGAACTTAGAAATATTCTCAAGAGCTATCTGTATGTTTTCTTGAGAGTTAGCGTAAGACAATCGAACGTATCCTTCACCATATTCTCCGAATGCTGACCCTGACAAGAGAGCTACTCCTGCTTCACTTAACGCTCTTTCTTCGAAATCATGGCTACTCAGACCGGTTTCTGCTATGGAAGGGAATACGTAAAAGGCCCCTTCAGGTTCGGGACATCTGATACCTGGTATTGAACGCAGCCCATCGGTGATCAGACGGCGCCTTTGTGAGAATTCATTAGCCATTGCAGTAACATCATCCTGAGGACCATCCAAAGCTGCTATGGCTGCCATTTGGCTAAAGGATGCGGCACACGATACGCTATTTACTGCTAAGCGTGTAATATGCGGGACTAATTCTTCAGGGCATATACCATATCCAAGACGCCATCCAGTCATAGCGTAACTTTTAGAAAAACCGTCCAAGATGATAGTTCGTTCGGCCATACCGGGGAAGCCGGCAATGGTATAGTGTTCACCTGTATATAGAAGGTCCTTGTAGATCTCATCGGCCATGACGTAAATGTCGGGCCGGTTTTCAATGATTTTAGCTATTTCTTTTAACTCTTCATTTGTTAGAGCAGACCCGCAGGGATTTTCAGGAGAGTTAAGAATTATCAGTTTTGTTTTGTCTGTAATTTTATTAGCGAAATCCGTCAAATCCGGATGATAGCTCTTCTCTTCTAATAACTGCATTGGGACAGGGGTAGCTCCAGAAAACCGAATCATAGATTCGTATATTGGGAATCCTGGATTAGGGTAAATAACTTCTACGCCAGGCTCAGCTAGAGCCAGAATTACATAAAACATTATGGGTTTTGCCCCAGGTGTAACTACGATATGGGATGGGTCTGTATCGATCCCCCGAACCTCTCGGCTGTTCCTTGCGATTGCTTCACGTAGTTCTGGAAGTCCGGGCGTAGGTCCGTAATGAGTGTATCCATCCTTAAGAGCCTGGATGCCGGCTTGGACTATATGGTCAGGGGTGTCGAAGTCAGGTTCTCCTATCTCAAGGTGGATGATTTGCTTTCCCTGTGCTTCTAGAGCTCTGGCCTTCGCGAGAACCTCAAAGGCGGTCTCGGTTCCAAGATTCATCATTCTGCTAGCGATTGTCATTTGATCCTCTAATAATCCTTAGGTTGATATTATTATGGCTAGAGTTTTTGTATTTGGTTCTGTGTTTTTACAGGCAATCCATAAATAGATATGAATCCTTCTGCTGATGAATGATCGAATTCATCACTGCGATCGTAAGTAGCTAGTTGATGCTGATAAAGCGCGTCGGGAGCCTTTCTCCCAACTACTGTACATGTTCCTTTGTGTAATCTGACTTTAACTTCTCCAGTGACATAGCGCTGTGTACTCTTTATGTAAGCATCGAGGTCTTGTCTGTGAGCAGTAAACCAGAGTCCGTTATAAACGATATCAGCGTACTCTTGAGAAATTTTAGATTTGGTTCTTGCCTGATCTTTGCTTAACGTTAGGGTTTCGAGTGATTTATGCGCTGCATGCAAAACAATTGCCGCAGGGGATTCGTAAATTTCTCGGGATTTGATGCCGACTAATCTATTTTCAACATGATCAATGCGGCCGACACCATGTGTGCCTGCTAGAGTATTCAGGTGGTTGATTAATGAAACACCGTCCATGCCTTCCCCGTTGATGGCGGTTGGTAATCCCTCGTCGAAATGTATCTCTAGGTAAACAGGGTCATCGGGTGTGTTAGCAACTGGCTGGGTCCATTCATAGGCTTCTTCTGGTGGTTCTAACCAAGGGTCCTCGAGTTCTCCCGCTTCTGCGCTTCTGCCCCATAAATTCTCGTCGACTGAAAATCGGCTTTTGCTAGCACTAATAGGTAGGTTTCTCTCTTGGGCGTAATCTAGTTCGTCATCTCTACTCATTCCCCAATCTCTGATGGGTGCAATGACTTGGATGCCTGGTTCTACGGCCAAGATTCCCACTTCTATACGGACCTGGTCGTTCCCTTTGCCAGTGCATCCATGGGCTACTGCATAAGCGCCCTCAGACACGGCTACCTCGGCTAAGCAGCGTGCTATTAACGGTCTCCCCAAAGCAGTGGCTAAGGGATAGATGTCTTCATATATCGCTCCTGCTTGCAAGGCAGGGAACAGAAATTCTTGAACTAGGGTGTCCTTGGCGTCGATGGTTATTGCCTTTGCAGCTCCGACCTCAATTGCTCGGGCCTTTATGGAATCTAAGTCGACCATTCCGAGGTCTATTGTGACCGTGATAATGTCCGCGTCATAATTTTCAATTAGCCACGGAACTGCCACTGAGGTGTCCAAACCACCGCTATATGCAAGAACAATTTTTTCTTTAGCCATTAAATGCCATTACTCCTCTGGCCTAGATGTTTCTGACAGGTTAGATTTGCGCTAAGGCTCCTGATAGCCGTTCCATTGCTTCGTCTATCTCGCTGGGAGTTACGTTAAGGGGCGGCATGAATCGTACCGCATTTGGTCGAACTCCGTTTAGTAGTAGTCCTGCTGCATTAGCATTAGTTAAGACTTGTGCCGAGATGTCGCTATCAAATTCAAGGGCTGCTAAAAGGCCTTTGCAACGTATGTCGCTAATGAATGAAAATTGGGACTTAAGTTTGTGGAGACCTTCGGTCAGATGACTTTCCATTTTCTTTACATACGCAGGGATATCATTTTCGATCAAGAATTTTGTGCCTGCATATGCCGCAGCTGTAGTTAGGGCGTTGCCTCCAAAAGTGGATCCATGATCCCCCGGCACTAAAGCCATAGCAGATTCTTTCGACAAGAAAGCTCCAATTGGGACCCCGTATCCTAATCCCTTAGCCAGGGTCATTACATCCGGCTCGACATTGTATTCCTGGTATCCAAATAAACTACCTAACCTGCCCATTCCAGTTTGAACTTCGTCTAATATCAATAGTAGGTTATTCTTGTCACACCATTCTCTTACTCGTACTAGGTAGTCTTCGTCAGGTATTACTACCCCACCTTCCCCTTGTACAGGTTCAAGCATGAT
>Ga0209034_10000294_pt1 | contig 24959 bp, 20 predicted proteins | sample MarorgKNORR_S2LV_2_FD_188219 | JGI IMG/M metagenome (GOLD analysis project Ga0209034, IMG submission 188219) | Marine microbial communities from the Southern Atlantic Ocean, analyzing organic carbon cycling - 250m_A/KNORR_S2/LV (SPAdes) (version 2) | ecosystem: Environmental > Aquatic > Marine... | reverse complement strand
ACGGAATACGTCATGCATTGGATCCAGAAGCTGGTAGAGATGTAAGAATGGCTGGATGTAATAATCTTTATCTTAGTTTTGATGGTGTAACTGCTAGAACCAATCCAAAAAACCACTGGGAAATTCCATATGCGTTAGACACTTGTAGAAAAACAGGAACTACTGTGGTCTTTGTACCAACTGTCATTAAATCAATTAACGATCATGAACTTGGTGGTATTATTAGATATGCACAAAAGAACATGGATGTCGTACATGCAGTGAACTTCCAACCAGTATCACTAACTGGAAGGATGGGAAAGACTGAAAGAGAGAAGTATAGGATTACTGTTCCTGATTGTATACAGAGAATAGAGGAACAAACACAGGGTCAGGTGACTGTTGATGATTGGTATCCTGTACCAAGCTGTATGCCACTTACAAATGTGATTGAAGCATTTTCAAGTAAACCAAAGTATGAACTATCAATTCATTTTGCCTGTGGTGCAGGTACATATGTTTTTGAGGATGCAGATACAAAGAAATTTGTTCCTATGACGCGATTCTGTGACCTTCAAGGAATGCTCGAATTATTTGAAGATAAATCAGAAGAAATTCGTTCTGGTGCTAACAAATACTTTACAATGTTAGAAGTAGTAAGAAAACTAAAGGGTTTCATTGACAGAGACAAACAACCAGCTGGTCTGGATTTGGCTAAAATGTTTAGTAGCATACTAATGAAAAGATCATTTGATGCAGTTGGAGGCTTCCATGTTAAAGGATTGTTTTTGGGCATGATGCACTTTCAAGATAAGTATAACGAAGATCTTGAGAGATTACAAAGATGTGATATTCATTACTTGACACCTGATCTTAGAATCGTACCATTTTGTGCCTTTAATGTAATTCCAGAATGGTATAGAGACAGAATACAAAAGAAATATTCCATGACAGTTGAGGAATGGGAAGAAAGAGAAGGTGAAAAACTTGAAGATGGACTTTATAGGGGTCTTATGAGGAGAGGTGCAGGAGACGATCTTGCAGCAGGTTGTGCTAAGAGTCAGATGTTCCATGAAGCATCACAAGCAACAATGTAGATATTTTTTGAGAATTATTTTAAAATCTTAACAAGATCAATTCCAGATTTTATTTCAACATCATCTTGGGATGTAAGGAATTCTAAAATTTGTTTATACATCCGCCCACCTTTCATTTTTAGAACATTATCATGCCAGAGTACACTAATTACATTATTTTCTGAAATACTACGTCCAAGATCTAGAGTTTTTTGAAATTCAGAGATTATTTTCTCTTCCTTAATTTTCATATGTGTAAATAGATATGCATCCATCAATGTTACAGGAAATTCAACTATTCCATGAATCCTTGAATAACCCATTTCTTTTTCGTCAATTCTATCTTTTGAGTATCTTAGAGATGAGTCATAACTAAAACCTAATTTTTCTAATTTCTCTAGTAACCCAGAATTATAATTTAGATAATGAACTCTATTACCAACTATTTGCTTACCAGTTATAGATTCAAGCTTTTCTTTCTCCAAACGAATCTTATCTAAATCATCTATAGAAGATGGATCTGTATGTAATCCAATCTCCCAATTTGATTTCTGTAATTGTTCGATATCATTTTCATAATCTAAAACATCACCATTTTCATAAAATGTTCTAAAGAAAAATGTAGAGCGAACATCAAATTTTTCTTCTATTTCCATGTAATCTGGTATGTTACGATAAAGATCTTCAGGTTTAGTTTTTTCAAATAATTCTAGTTCAAATCTGTCTTTCCTTTCTAGGATGTGTTCTACTGATGGACCCTTTAGTCTCCAATCAACATCATGGCTCAAAAAAATGTACTGCATAGTTTATTCAAATTTGTAGGCTATTTAGTCTTGTTTTTTAAAACACTTTCGTGTAATTCATAAGTTTAACATATTTTGAGTCTTTTTAGATAACAAATAATGAAAAAAATACTCGTAACAGGCTCTGGAGGTATAGGAGGCGTAAATTTTGTCAGAGCACTAAGAGTTATAGATGAAAAATTCTTTATCGTTGGAACTGATTTTAATCAATATCATCTAGAATTTCCTGATGTTGATATCAGAGTAAGGACACCAAGACATTCAGATCATCAATTCATCCCATTAATTAAAAAAATCGTAGCAGAGCATTCTATAGATTTTATTCATCCTCAACCTTCTTCTGAGTCATTAGTAATTTCAGAAGATACTGAACTAAAACAAAAAACTTTCTTACCCAATTCATCAATTATATCGTACGATAAATTAACAACACAGAAAACTCTATTTGAAAATAATATTCCTGTTGCAAAAACTAAAACACTTTCTTCAATCGATGAGTTACAATCATGTTTTGAAAATTTTAGTGGTGGTCCATTATGGATAAGATCGAAAAAAGGTGCTGGAGGTAATTTGAGTTTACTTTGCAAAAATTATGAAGAAGCGAAGCATTGGATCAACCTATGGATTATGAAAAATAATGCAGTACTAGATGATTTTATGATACAAGAATATCTTCCAGGTAGAAATATCGCATGGGATAGTTTCTGGCATGAAGGAAAATTAATTGCTTCATATTCTAGAGAAAGAATAGAATATCCCTTCAAACATATTTCCCCTTCTGGTATTACTGGGACCCCAACAGTTTCTAAGATTATCGTGGATGAAAATATCAATAAATTATCTGAATCAGCAATAAAATGTATTGATGAAAAACCGCATGGAAATTATGCAGTTGATCTAAAAGGTGATCAAAATAATAAAATGAACATTACTGAAATTGATTCCGGAAAATTTCATACAACTACTCCACTATGGGGATACATTTCATCTAAAATTTTTAAGCAAAATCCTCTGTTTAACTTACCATATCTTTATGTAAAACTTGGATTGGGTGAGATAACTGAACCTAAAATTTTAGGAAACGATATTTATCCGGATCAAACAACCCTATTACGCCATATTGATTGTGGTGATTGGATACTAAAGAAAGATGGCTCAAAGGTTCAAGTTTTATGAGTAAATGCATAATATTTGATCTTGATGGTACGTTAGTTACACTACCAATAAGATACGAACTAATTCAAAAAAAACTAAGAGGGTTATTTAATTTGGAGGCAAATTTCTCTCCCTTAATTCCTAGTATTGTAGAGTATTCAAAAAATAATGAAAAGTTAACTCATGACGCATTTGAATTATTATGTGAGGAAGAATTAATTGCATCTGAATCTGTAAAAGAAATTGATGGTCTACAAGAAGTAATTGATTATTTACTATCAAAAAAATATTCTATATCACTTGTTACTATGCAATGCAAAAAATCAGCTGATATAATATTAGCAAAATTAAATCTTACTGGAAAGTTTTCTTCTATAATAACAAGAGATGAAAATTATGACAGATTTTTTCAAATTAAAAATACTTGCGAATCATTGAACTTTTCACCTTCTGATGTAACTATGATTGGTGATAGAATTCATGACATAAATTCGGCAACTAAAGCCAACTGTAATTCAATACTTGTTAATAGGAATGATATTAAATCAAAGAAATTAAAAGAATTGATGAACATTCTGTGAAATCAACATCTGAAAATTTTTCTGGATATTTCGAAGGTTTATTCTTGTAATCTAAAATTTACTTTTATTGGTTTGGGTTGTACTCCTTGTTTATTTTATAAATTATAGGACCAGTTTGTGGACCAGGATTATTCTCAGCGAATGATGGTGAGCTATATACTAATTGAAATGGACCCTGTCCACTTGGTGTAAACTTAACATCTACTACATAGATTGCAATATAACCCGGCGTGTAAGTATCCGTTTGACGTTCAGTATCATTAGGATCTACCCACAGTATTGGCGTGAATGGTATTAATTTTCCTAAAAGTGTCTCATTCCAGAATTTATCAGTAAAACTTGTCATGTCTGTGGTTAAATAATCTGTAACAGGTAAATCTGCTATTTTTATAAACCAATAAGTCTTAGTTTCATCCCCACCATGTTGCTTAAGTGTGTACAAGTCCATTATGTTATCATCAGTTAATTTTTTTACTGCAAGATTTATCAGAACATAGTCAGCGTCTAAACCAGTTACGACTGGTGGAAATTCATACACTTCTGATACCCAATAATCAAACAATGTGGAATATCTTGCAGCCACATCAGGATCGTATATTTTTTCTGGCGAAGAATCTTCTTTCCAACTTTTGAAACTCGTAAGTTTACTTTGGTTTATATCATAAGTACTGTCTAAATTTTGTGTTGGATGTGAAATATCATCTGGCAGACTTACATAGTGTGAACTCACATCAGTTCTAGTATCACTTGTTAAAATTTGCCAAGCATGATCTGGTGTGCTCAAAAACGTAGATGCTATTTTTCTAATCTGCCAATCTATCAATGTAGCATTATCAGCTAAAGTTTTTCTCTCACCAACTGTGGTAATCCAATATCCATAATCCCACCAAGATGCAATAACCGCATCTTCAGAGGTATTTTCTTTTACCCATAGCATTGCATCATACCAATCATTTGTTGATATGTCAAATTGAGCACCACTACTCAGTATAGTAATAGGCCTTCCTTCATTCTGATTTGTCCAGTTATTATTTTCTGGATAAACCATAGGTACCGTTAACAATATTACAATTATCGCAAGAAAAGAAATTTTAGTTACGACACTAGTAGGTTTATGTTCTGCTTTCAGGGTTTTTGATATTAGAATTGAAAGACCTATGGATGATAGTATTATAACTGAGATTGAACCAAATATTTCTAATCTTACAAATGCTGAGCTGAAATAGATTCCAAGAAATCCTATTATGAGAGCAAATGTCGACATTTCTCCTTGTATCTTGAAAGAACGATTTACTTTTTTTTGGAAGAGTAACCACGCTCCTATTCCTGCAAAAATCATCAAAATTGAGAAAAAGAAAAATGAAATGTCGATAGTTGTTGTTGCATGCTCAGATACGGAATCTGTTAGCATGTCAGTTGTAATCAAAAAAGGGTTTGCGGCATTAAGATATCTAAATGATGGGAGACTGATAGCACCGGAAGATATTACTGCAATTCCAGCTATTACAGTACCACCTAAGAGTGCGAGGCCACTCCGTAATTGTGCTTTACTTAATGTACGCCTGATTATTATACATACTACCAGAAATGCAGTACATCCAATTAGGAAAATTCCATTAAGGCTTGACGGTATAGTTAATATCAAATGTGCTAGCGTTGCAGAACTACTGGTCTGGTCTAGACTTGATGATAATACTAAGTAATCCAATGATGCATTTACTAAAAGGAATACAATTGTGAAAATAACGGAAATCCATATGATGAACTTGTGATCTTTTCTCATAAATGGTAATGCTAGGAAAAAAAATCCTATTGGTAATATGAAAAACTGGATGCCTCCCCATGAAGCAAGACCAAATGCTAGTAAGATACCACCCCCCACAACCTTTGCGACAGATACTTTTCCTTTGTCTGACTTTATAGCGCTAAGAAGTAGGTAGACGGCTAATAATCCATAAAAAAGACCAAGTGGTTCTGACTTGAACCAGCCCATTGAACCTCTCATAATGATTATAGGAGAGACGGCAAAGAAGAGTGAAGCCAAAAATCCAGCTGTAGTACCTCCAATTGTTCTAACTAGTGCAAAAATAATAACTGTTGTAAGCGAGCTAATAACCGTCGGAAACCATATAGTAAATTCATGTAGACTTGTACCCATACCAAAAGTTTGGTAAAGTGCTGCAGTTGTAGTATGAAGCATCACTTGTGAGGTACTTGAAACATCTCTTCCATATGGATACCAGCTCAAATCATCATGCCACTCCAAATATGCTGACAATCCATTTTCTACCATAAACTCTGTTGCTCTGTAATTGTAAAATGGATCAAACTCAGCTAATTCAAAACCGTACTCTAGAGGTTGTGCTCGTATCATAACAGATAATGAAAAAGAAAGGGCAAGTATTCCAATTATCAGCAGATAACGTACATAATTAGATGGTTTTTCAGCTTTAACTAATCCTTCATCTAACTGCAATACGCTAAATCAAATTATCCATCTTAATACTCTTTTTATGAAATTTGAATAGTGTATGCTATTAATTTCGAATGGAAAACAGTATATTCTTTCGAAACTACAATCAATGAGGCAATTTTATAGTACAAATCATATTATAATACTTATAGATAAAAGACGATGTACGGTGATATATTGAAATGAGTTATTCAGATCAAACTACAACAAATGAAACATTAATTCAAATTAAAACAGATTTTACTCAACAATTAAAAAAAGAAGAAGAATTAGTCAAGCATTCAAACAAAACGAATCAAATAAAAAAAATACTGTTAATTAGCGTACCTAGATTAACTATCAAACAGTTAAACGATACATTTCAATCAACTGTAGGCTTAGGTACACAATCCAAACCTATGGACAAAACTCATTATGAAGTATATCCTCCTTTAGGACTATTTTATTTATCGTCAATGTTTAAGGAAAAGAATGATGTAGATGTACAGATTTTTGATATGCACTTACACTGTATACAGAAATTACAGAATAATGAAGCTGTTGATTGGAAGGAGGTTATTGATGATGCAATAAACAAATCTAAACCTGATTTGGTTGGTTTAAGCAGTATGTTTGGCGCATCATTTGAGGGGACAAAATTTGTTGGAGAGACAATAAAGAAGCATCACAAAAACATCATCGTTGTATGTGGGGGAGTTCATATGACTGGGTTAGCAAATAATAGTGATAAAAATTTAAAATTTGCTGATTTCATATGTATGAACGAATCAGAATATCATTTTTTATGGTTAGTAGAATATCTAAATAACGAAAAAGATACTCTTACTGGAGTAGTAGTAAATAATAAAATGCTTTTGAGAAATCAAGCAGATTTAAAATTAGGTTCTCATGTAATTCAAGATTTAGATACTTTACCTATACCAGATTTTGGTGCTGTAGATTTAAAGAATTATTACAAATATGGTATATTATCTGGCGCGCAAACAATAGATTACGATACTCCTCTTGCAACCATGCAAACAGTTCGTGGATGTATAGCTAGATGCAGCTTTTGTGCTGTTAGATCATTTAACGGATTGGGTGTACGAATGCATAGTTCAAGTAGAGTTCTTAAAGAGATTGATCTTTTGTACAATAAATTTGGTATTAAACATGTAGATTTTGTAGATGATGATTTTACATATGAGAGAGAAAGGGTAATGGAAATTACTGACGGTCTTATTGACAGAGATTACAATTTTACTTGGTCTATAGGAAATGGTGTGAGATTAGGTAGCTTGGATGAAGAAATGTTAAAAAATATGGAAAAATCAGGTTGTACATATTTATCCTTTGGAATTGAAAGTGGGGATGACGAAATTCTACGTCAGATGAAAAAACCTCTCACATTAGAAATCTTAAGGGATAAAGTAAAATTATTAGATCTTTGTCCAAAAATTTACTATAGAGCCAATTTTATTACTGGTTACCCCGGAGAAACAAAAGAACAATTACAAAAAACTATGGATGTAGCTGAAAAATATCCATGGGATTGGAATTTGTTTTCAATCTGTAAACCACTACCTGATACTGATTTATGGAATGAACTTTTGGAAAATAACGCTGATTTTGAAGGAGTTGGTAATAATACTGACCAGGATTATAATTATAGTTCGTATGAGGGAAAAGTTTTCAATGATGCAGGAGATAAATATATTTTCAATACTTCTTATGATTTTAACTTAAAATCAAATTTTAAAAACAATAAAAATTTGAATGGCCGAAATGTTGTACGAGCTGTTAAAGATTTTGAAAGAATAGTTAAAAAAGTAGCAAATCATGGATTTGCGTGGAATTGTTTATCGATTGGTTATAAGAAACTTAAACAATATGAAAAATCAGAATATGCACTTAAAAAAACTAAAGAAACTGTCAAAAAAAGTAATTTCTGGAGAGAAAAATTTCTTAAACATGAATTTCTAATTGATGATGCCTGAGTATTTTAGATTGATTTGTTTAGAAGAGATTCATAAAAATTAACATAAAGTTTTCCAACTATTTTCCAATCATATTTTTTAACTCTTTCAAGTCCTTCGTTAGCCATGCTTAACCTTTTTTCATTTTTTGGCAGAAGATATAGAATTTTGTTTAATAGTTCATCACTGTTATTCGGTTCTACAAGCAGACCAGTTTTATTATTTTCAATTACCTCACTAATTCCCTCTATATCACTACCCAAAATACACGTACCACAAGCCATTGCTTCTAGAAGTGTGGAACTAATTCCTTCTTCCAGAGATGGTTGAATGAGTAAATCTGATCCTCGTATAAGAGAAAGCATATTTTGTTTTGACTGATATCCTAAATAATGTACATTTGTTTTTTCATCTGACAATTTTCTAACTTTTTCTTCTAATGGACCAGATCCAGCAATAAGAAGATGATAATTATCAGGCAGTTGTGACGCAGTTTCAAGTAGAATTTCAATTCCTTTCTCTTTAGATAAACGCCCAGCAAAAATTAGTTGATTTTTGAATTGTTTGGTAGATTTTTTTGGAATGAGATTAAGATCTATAGCATTTGGAATTTGAACAACATTAAATCCCATTTTAGTATAATAATCATATCCTTCTTTAGAATTTACAGTAATAGCATCTACTAAATTTAGTGCCATCTTTTCATATTTTTTTGATACGTTAGAAATTGTTTTACCATATAGTTGATCTATATTTTTTGAATAAACACCGTGAATAGATAATATTTTTTTACAAGAAAAATTTTTCATAGCTAGTGCAGCAATAATATGATGTGCATGAGCAATGTCATTACCTTTTTTAAATTTAGTTTTTAAAAATGATGAAAACATAAAACTAGGATTTTTTAGACGCTTAATTGGTATGGTAAATGTATTAGCAGATGATAAAATATCAACCTCATGACCTACTCCAGTCAAAAACTGTGATAACCCACCTACATGTTGTGCTATACCACCAATTCCTCCGGATGTTGGTGAAATTAATAATATCTTCATTAGAAAAAAATTAGATTAATGGAATAAAAGATATTGTATTGATTAATCCATTATTTGTAGAAAATTCTTGTGATTAAATTAATTACAGTAACCCTTTTGATTTCTACGAAATAGGAAGAGTAATTAGAAGTATAGTTTATCTAACTGAAGTTTCAGGCAAAAATGAAGAACATGGATTTATCAAGAGAATTCAAAGGAAAAAATATTCTGATTACTGGGGGTACTGGTTCTATCGGTATGGGTCTTGCTAAACAATTGGTAAGATATAACCCTAAAGAGATTCGGATTTTTTCAAATGATGAAAATTCTATATTTGAGGCTAAGGAAAATCTTGGTGTTAACCGTATTTACAAATTTATGGTGGGTGACGTAAGAGATAAGGACAGACTAAATTTAGCTATAAGAAATGTTGATATAGTTTTTCACACTGCTGCTATGAAACATATTGCAATTTGTGAGGATAATCCTTTTGATGCTGTTAAAACTAATGTTATTGGAACAAGCAACATACTAGAAGCATCAATTATTGAAGAAGTTAAAAAATTTATATTCATAAGTACAGACAAGGCAACCAATCCTACATCTACACTAGGCGGAAGCAAATTACTGGCAGAAAGACTAACTCTTGATGCTGGTACATATGCTGGAAAGGGTAAAACAAAATTCGCTATAGTTAGATTTGGTAATGTTTTAGGTTCACGCGGTTCAGTGTTTCAAATATTTCAAAATCAGATTAAGATGAAAAAGCCTCTCACTGTCACGGATAAAAGGATGACACGTTACATTATGTCAATTTCTGAAGCTGCTTCAATGATACTTAAAGTAACAAAAATTTTGGAAGGTGGTGAAATCTACATACTGAAAATGCCTTCTGTTAGAATAGAGGATCTAGCTAAGGGCATAATACATGTTTATGGATTAAGATTTCCTGACTATAGAAATACTTCCTCACTTAAAATCACTAAACCAAGAGGAGAAAGATTCCATGAGTTATTGATTACCAACGAAGAGAAGCTTTTCTGTCGTGATATAGGAGATATGTATAAAATATCTAAAACTGAGAATAAAAAACAATTACCATATAATGAATTTAGTTCAGAAACTGCTTCTAGGATTTCTCAATCTAAATTACACAAAATAATTAACGAACTAATCGATGAGTATGTTTAATTCTAACATTTGATTCTAACAGGCGATTACCAAAAATAAAGTATTAAGATAAATCCATGTGTTTCCGCACTTTGTCTTGAAAACCTTTTGCAATTATTTCCCAATTAAAGTTATTTGAGATAAACTTCTTACCAGCACTTCCCATTTTTTGCGACATTTTTTCATCGTTTATTAGAATTTCAAGTTTTTTGAATAATTCATCATGTGCTCCCTGTTTTATTAAAAACCCAGTTTCATTATTTTTCATTAATTCAGAGATACCACCTACATCTGTTGCAACAACAGGTTTTTGCATCAATTGCGCTTCTTGCAACGATAAGGGTGACATATCTATTCCACTAAGTAAAGCATAAACATCAATCTCGCTAAGAAACTGTCTAACTTTTTCAGGATATTCAAGTGCACCAAGCCACTTAAAATTTTCAAATTTTTCTAATTTGGGAAGAACTTTATCACGATAAGGACCGTCACCAACCCAATAAAATGTAACATTTGGCATTTTCTCTAAAACTTTTGTTAAGATCAACATCTCTTTTGTTTTATCCCAAATTGTGGCGCTTTGAAGTAATCCTACACATGGATGCTTTAATTTCATCCCATCAGCATGAAACCAATTTGATGGTGAAATTCCCTGGTATAGGGTTTCAACTGGCTTACGTGGGTATCGTTTGGTTACTATATCACTAAGAAAATTACAGATGGGCAAAATTATTTTTGATCCATCAAAACATTTCTCAGAAATTTCTTCCCATTTTTGTATGGCTATCTTTTTTGGAAAAGATTTGTACAGAGTTTCTTTGGCCATTTTTATCTCCTCCCAGTGATTTCCTCTAAGGTGAACAAACAATGGTATTTCTTTTTTTATGGCTTCTAGACCAAAATGACGTTGTCTATCAACAAAAATTGCATCTGGTTTAAAACTTGAAATTAAATCGTTAAATTTACTATTAGTAGTAAACCATGTTTCTATTTTTCTACTTGGAAATCCATTTGCATAATCTGCATCAAAAACTAATTTACATTCCAAATTTAGTTTCTCTAACGCCATAACAAATTCTCGAAGATGGAACATTTTTGAACTTGATCCGCCGATTAATAATTTCATTTTTTCAAAATTTCCTTTAACCAGTCTTGAAGTTCAATTTTTGGTTCCCAATTGAAGTGTTTTTTTGCTTGTGATATATCTGCAATGCTTTTTTCTATATCGCCTTCATGTGCTTCTACAAATATTGGGTTTATTTTCAATCCAGATGCATTAATAATCATGTTTGCTAACTCTAAAATCGATATTGCATTTCCTGTGCCAATGTTCACTATTAGATTAGAACTATCGCTGTTCATCGCCATTAAATTAGCCATCGCAACATCATTAACGTGAATAAAATCACGAATTTGTGAACCATTGCCAAAAATTATTGGGGACTTCCCTTCATTCATTCTATCCAAAAATTTAGTTATTACTCCAGCATATTCTATTGTCTGCCCTTTACCAAAGATGTTAAAATACCTCAAACCAGTTATCTCTGTATTTAATTTTGAATATTTTTCAACAAGATATTCATTCTCTAGTTTTGTTTTACCATATGGATTTATTGGATTTCTTTCTGCATCTTCAGCAATTGGTGTTTTTGATTTGTGACCATACACGCTTGAACTACTTGCATATACCACTTTGAATTTATTTTCATGTGCAAGTTTGAAAATATTTTCAGTTCCATGAACATTAACATCAAAATATTCCTCTGGTTTTGAAAATGAATCTTGTACCACAGTTAGTGCAGCTTGGTGAAACACACCATCGATATTTTTTAAGATTTTTTCTAAGGATTGATAGTCTCGAATATCTATTTTTTGAAATTTAATTTTATTTATTACAGAGGCGAGATTTTCTTTCTTACCTTTATGTAGATTATCAATTACAGTTATTTCGTGCCCCTCTTTTACTAGAAGTTTAACCAAATGACTTCCAACAAATCCTGCACCGCCTGTTACTGCAAAATGCATATTCACATCTAATATTATCTGTCTTTAAGTATTAGGCAGAATAACCAATAAATCCAAAACTACAAAAACTAGAATTTGTACGATTAGAATATTGACAAAAGATCTATCTTTACTAGATAATAATCAAATTGAAGCGTATCTAACTAGTAATTCATTAAAGATAGGTGTTATAGGTATTGGTCGCATTGGTCTGCCAACTGCATTATGTTTTGCAAATTCTGGCTTTGAAACTATTGGGATTGATATCAATACTGAATTAGTTACTATGGTAAACTCTGGAGATTATCCATTAAAAGATGAACCTGAATTCGATGAGATTTTTAAAAATGTTCATAGTCAAAAAAAACTTGTTGCCACAACTGATATTTCAAAAGCAGTACTGGAATGTGATATTATATTATTATCTTTACCAACGCCGATGAATGAAAAAAATATTCCAGATTATACTGCATTATTATCTGTTGGAAAAAGTCTTAACAAATTATTGTCTAACGGCCAAATTGTAATTGTAGAAAGTACAGTTGAACCAGGATTTATAGAAAATGAATTACTTCATACAATTGAAGGTTCAAATCATACTCTAAAATCCGGAGTAGATTTTCATCTAGCTGCTTGTCCTGAAACAGCAAATCCTGGAGAAATTATGAAAGATTTCAAAAAATTACCTAGACTAGTTGGTTCAATTGATGAAAAAATTTCCTCTATTGTATCTCAAATCTATACAGATGTTTTTGGTGTAGAAGTAATTTCATTGCCAAATTGTAAAACTGCAAATGCCGTAAAATTAACTACTAATGTATTTCGTGATGTCAATATTGCCTTTGTTAACGAATTAGCATTACTCTTTGAAAAATTAGGAATTGATATTTATACAGTTATTGAAGCTGCAAAACGAAAATACAATTTTCAGCCACATTTTCCAGGACCAGGTGTTGGAGGGCCTTGTTTACCGGTAAATTCATACCAATATCTTAATTCTTCAAAAAAAATTAATGATGATTTTTTAAAAATTGTAAAGGATGCGAGAAAAATTAATGAAAATATGTCTAAACACGTTGTGAATTTGCTTTTTGATGCATTATCTGAAGCTAGTATGGCATTAAACAATTCTACAATTGCAATACTAGGTGTATCCTACAAACCAAATATACACGATGTACAGATTGCACCTTCTGAAGAAATTATTAGAATTTTAACAGAAAAAAACGCCAAAATTAAAATCTTTGATCCATATTTCACATCTCAAGTATTTGGTCTAACTACTGAAAAATCTATTTCCGATACATTATCTGAATCAGACGCTGTAATTCTAATCACGGGTCATAAAGAATTTCAAAATTTAGATCTTAAAAAATTCTCTAAGACAATGAAAAACTCCATACTGATAGATTGTACTGGTCTAGTAAAACCACTTGATGCAAAAGAAAACGGCTTTATTTTTAGAGGAATTGGACGTGGTGACATATAACTAAACTTAATCACATAGAACTAGAAACTATTAAGCAGATTCTCACACTTCGTTATTCTACTAACCTACATTCATTGTCTCAAAAACTACTTCCTGAAAATTTTCATCAAAAGCAAATTGATGATAATCTTGAGGAATTTGTTGAAAAATCAATAAGGGAAGAAATTTCTCATGAAATTGGAACAAATACAGGTAAAATTGGAATATCACTAAGTTCTGGAATTGATTCTACTTTGATTTTAGCATTATTAAGAGAAGAATACCCATCTAATGAAATTGAATCGGTCTCGGTAAAATTTAGAGAAAGTACTGATGAAACTGACGCATCTAAAAAAATTTCAGAAAAATTTCAAACAAATCACCATATATTAGAAATTGATAACTTCTTAGAAGAATTACCAAAGGCCATTAGTATTGTAAAACAGCCTTTTTGGGACCTTCACTGGTATTATCTTGTGAAAGAAATGAAGAATTTTACAAATGTTTTTCTTTCAGGTGATGGCGGTGATGAATTATTTGCCGGTTACACATTTCGTTATAAAAAATTCCTTAAATTAACAAATGAAAATTCAACTTCTAATGAAAAAATAATTGCATATCTTAATTGCCATGAAAGAGATTGGGTTCCGGATCAGGAATCAATCTTCGATAGGGAGAATCAGTTTAATTGGAATGACATCTATAAAATATTAGAACCTTATTTTGATAATAAATTACCTAGACTTACGCAAGTATTTCTTGCAGATTATAACGGAAAATTAATCCACAATATGCAACCTCTTTACAAATCAATTCATGACTATTTTTCTATCAGAAACATTACCCCAATACAAAATGAGGGATTGATTCAATTTTCTTGTATGCTTAGAAATGAACAGAAATATGATTTTAAATCTAATCTGGGCAAAATTATACTTGTAAACTTACTTGAGAAATATAATTTAAAACATCTAACATCTATACAAAAACAAGGATTTTCAGTCAACACATCCAATCTATGGAATCAGTATGGGAAGGAAATCTTCCTTCATTATTTTGATAAATCAAGATTAGTTGAAGATAAAATCATTAATTCTGATTGGATTGACAAACACATATCAAAAAATGATCTTGAGCCAAGATACATTAACAAATTTTTAGGAATTTTGGCTTTAGAAATTTGGTATAGGTTGTTGGTAACAAAAGAAATGAATGAAAATGAAAAATTACAAATATGACATCTAGATGTCAGTATAAAAAGACAATAAAACTAGATTAATTCAATAGATGATTAGTGACATCTTCGTAATTATTAGGGGTATCTTTAATGCTCCAATATGTCTTGTCCTTAAGTAACAAATAATCTCCATTAAAAACAGTGTTTTCAATTATTCGAAAAGTATTCACTGGCGTGATCCCGTCATAGAATAAGTCATATTTTTCATCAGGAATGTATATTGCATTAAGATTTGACAGTCTTTCACGAATTGTAATGATAGATGATTCACTAAAGTCTCCAGTATATAATGAGCCAGTATCGCCCTGAAGAATAATTATGGGCTTTTCCTCAGATTCTAAAAGCTTGTCTATTAAGATTTTCAGTTTTTTGTTGGCAAATTCTATCTGATCAACATGTGCTTTTCTTTCATCCCATTTAGAAGAATTTAGTGGAATTCCAGGAGTAACATGTTCACCGTTTGGACCAAAAATAAACGGTGAATGTGGTAGCATTATGTGACCAAAAACGAACTTTTGTTTAGGGATTTTTTCATTTATTGTGTATAATTCATCAAATGTACATAAAATAGCATCACGCCTACCTTGTTCAGTAAGTCTTTCCTGTATGTAACCAAGCATCGATGAAAGGAGTAATTCATTCATCAATGAATTACTGTTAATTTGTTTGAATTCACAGAGATTTACATCCGATTTAGCAAAGCCCATATTTGGACCCCAAAAGGATCCCACATTCACAATTATGTAATCTCTTGATTTCATATTTGACATGACTTTGTTATTACTTACATGCTCATTAAGAAGATGATAACTTTTTGAATTTATTCCTGCTTGTTCAGTTATTTTATCGAGATATTCCATATTTAATGAAGAGCTTACAGATTGAATCGTACGGGGATAATTTGCAAAACTTTTTTCATTAACAAAAAATCCCCTTTGTTTCAAATAATTAACAAAGTCACTATTATCGTAGTCGAAAAATTCCTTTAGACTTTGATAACTTCCATATTCATCAGGTATAATGTAGTAAATATCAGGCAAATTGCTATCTCTTGACATATTTTGAATATCAATAATAGATTTAGATGAAGGATTTGAGAAAAGATCATTTGGATTAAATTCCTGACTTGAACCCATTCCCAACATTTTTTCTTCGTAACCTAATGTTTGACTTCCATAAAAATTTCCTTCAAGCACGTTTGTAATAACTGTCATAGAAATTATCAACATTATTGCTACTGACATAACATTAGTAATTTTTGTTACATTGTCTAGTTTTCTTTTTGTTTTCAAAAAATAGATGATACCTGATACAAAAATTGCAGTAAAAGGAATAAGCAAGTATCTATGCTTACCTAAATCAAAACCTTCGGCTGTAAAGTCATTTAATATATTGTATATATGACCATATGAAAAAAATAAGACTAAGAAAAGAGTTAGAATGAGAGCAACTTTGATTTTATTTTTTAGAATTTTTTCTAAAATAATGAATCCAATGACTGTACTACCAGAAATCACTAATAATGGGAGGAGTAATTCAGTTGGCATCAAAACGTGGATATTTTGAGAATAAACATAAAACGTGGGGAAAAAAGAAAACAACAATGGATGAAATAACTTTGGAATTTCCATGATCATTGACTTAAAAATGGTAATTTAAAGAAGTTGATTAATTTCTAAGTATAACTATCATTCAAAACCAGTAACAAAAAATGAAATAATTAATTTATTAAAAGAAAATATAGGTAATTGATATAAATCTGGCTGGTATTATTACAACCTATGGCTGACGAAAAAACTTTTACAAAAGAGCTCAGAGAATCTCTTGAAAATAAAAGAATGGGAAATAATTTTCTTGGTATATTAAATGATATAAAACGAACAGCAGTTGAGGCAGCAGAAGAATTAGAAGTTTCTAAGGAAGAAATTGAAAATATAATTAATGGGAAGAACAGACTGTCAAGTGAAATCATATCAAAAGCTACAAAAATCTGGCCTGTGAACGCACGTGATTTTTACATCATGCATGATGATTGTCCTAGTGGCTTAAAGATAATGCGTTGTGAAGATTCTGTTAAAAGCAGTAGAATAATGCACAGATCCGGGAAACCATACTATGAATATAGAGATACAGCCATGAGTAGTGTAGGTCCATTTAGACCAGAATGGATTGAGATGTTATGTGTAGTTGACGATAACGAACCAAGTAGCAAACAGGTTCAATGGAATAATGGACATTTTATGCATCAGTTTACATATTTTCTTGGCGATGTAAATTTTTACTATATTGGTGAGAATGGTGAAAAAAAAGTAGGTGTGATGAATATAGGTGATTCTAATTATATTACACCATTCACTCCTCACAGTTTTACTACAAGAAAAGATGCAAAAAAAAATGGTATGATTTTGGCATTAACTTATGGAAATAATCTTTCGGGTGATTCTCAGCACGAATTATCTTCAATAGGTAAAAAATTAGGAAAGGAGTTTGCATTAGATTTTTCATCAAAAGAGAATGCTAGTGCATCATTGATTAAATTTCATAGAAATAATTCTAGTCTTACCTTGCATGAATTATCTAAGAGAACCAATATGGATATTGAAAAATTGAAGGATTTTGAAAATGGAAAAATTCCAACCTACTCAGAATACACAATTTTAGCAGAACATTTCAATGTAAATATAAGAGATTTATTTTCGTATGATAAAATTTCAAACAAAGTTATTCTACGACTTCACAAAAACACAAAAAAATGGTTTTATCCGGAAGATACAGAAAATTATGAGCTAGTTGAATTAGCAAATGCTAATTCTCTACCGTATTCAAAGGCTTTAGAGGTTAATGTTTTAAGCGAAAATGATAAAACTTTAGATCTAAAAGTAGGATTGCACCAATATGGTTACAATATAGGCAATACAGATGTTTCAATATCCTATGAAAGTAATGATGGATTGAAAACTGATGTGATTAAACCTGGAGATTCATTTTACCTAAAACCATTTGTTGAACACAACTTTAGGGGTAAAGGAAAATTATTGGTTCTAAGGATAAGTGGTAAAATAACTGGTGAACCTCAACGTGAATTATCTTTAATGGGTAAAAAAAATACGACAAGAGCTATCAATGATAGCCTACAATGGTTTGACGCCAAAGGAAAAAATTAAAAGTTGGCTAGTTTACCCTAACTCTAAAATTTGTTAATTAATTTTTCAACATTTTTGAGGTCTTCTGGCGTATCTATTTCAAACCATCTCCCTTCAGTAAAAACAGGATTAACATTAATACCGCAATTAATTATCTCTTGAAGCATATCTGTTATGTATGCATTAGATAAGGAGGACGAGTTATGAAATGCACCTATATGATTTTTCTTTAGATAAGAATATCTTTCTAATAGGATTTTTACGTGATCTGAGGATAACATCATAATTCCTAAAAATTCTCCAATTTGTTGATTCTGTAAAGATTTAGAAATGTTTTTTCTAATTTGAAGAATTCTTTCATTTTCCACTAAAACATTTTCTGCCTCAGACAAAGGATGATTTTTACGATTTTGATAGTATTTCTTCCAATTCAGATTGACAGCTAATCTTATACCATCAGTAATTTCTAACATTTGTTGAATAATTTTTTGTTCAAAAACAATATCACTGTATGTCACTAAAACATGGCTATTTGATGGTTCAAGCGCACAAAAAAGACTTTCATTCATATTAGTTGTTTCATAATTTTCGTTTTTTACATAGTTAACATCAGGAATATCAATCATCTCGTTCCTATACCCAGTAACGATTGTAATATCATTAATGTTACAACTATGAAAAATTTTAATTTGTCTTTCAATCAAGGTTTCATTGAATAATTTTATCATGCATTTTGGTTTGTCATTTGTTAATGGTCTCAATCTGGAACCCATGCCTGCCGCTAAAATTATAACTCTCATATCACGATTCAAGAGATTTTTTTAATTCGAGCAAATATTTTGCACCTTGCTCACCAGAATTTCCAACATTAAATACAGTCTCCTCTCTACTTTTTTGAATTTTTTCTTTAAACTTATTTTGAGATTGCAAGAATTGGTTAATTTTTGATGGAATAATAGATAGCTCAGATAAGGAAATAACTTCACCTATTTGGGATCTGATTTTTTCCTCTAATGGAACGAGGTCTATTTGATCATATTCAGGATTATTGTTTTTTTGTGGCGTATCGACGTAAAAAATTGGTTTTTCAAATGCAAATGCATATTCAATTGCCACCCCAGACCAATCAGAGATCATGCAATCACATAAAAAAAACGATTCTGTATTTCTAATGTCAGTTTCTAATTTAAAATTTAAATTATCTTTAAATTCTTTTTCAATTTTTTGAATAACTTTATTTGATTTTTTTATTGTCATTGGATGTGGACGTAGGATCACATCAAATCCAGAATCAAGTAAGATATGAACAATTTCTTGACCCCTAGTTTCTATCAGTCCATTAGCCCCCCACGATGGTGCTATTAGAATTACTTTATTATTTGATGCCCTCTTTCTGATATCTGTACTTTGGGCTTCATCAATTAGAGTATCAAGCCTTCCATATCCATGTTTTACTAATTTTTTTTTTCCAAGATTGAATTTTCTCTCTCTTTCTTGGATCTCAATTATTTGATAGTTACCAGTACAGAAAATAGTATCGAAATTATCAAAAGCATTTTTTCCATAAATATAATGCGTACTAGTTAATGAATGGAAAATATACACATAATGAACTGGATATACTTTTGATCTCTTAATATGAAATGTTTCCAAGTCAGGCATAGTCATTACAATAACAGTAGCTTTTAGATTTATGAAAAAATTAGAACGTGCTATACCATCTCCAATATAGAATGGAAGAATATTTTTGTCCTTACAAGTTAACATTGGATCAGTCTTACTTGATGTAATATAGCAAATTTTCATGTCATATTTTTGTGTCAATTTTTCCACAATAGGTTGAAAATAGATAAAAGAATATTCATTTTCTAAATAAAAAACAATTGAGCGGTCTTTTTTATCTAATTTCTCAAATCTCTTCAGTTCTTTCCAGTCATAGCCCAATCCAAATTTCATAGTTATTAGTCATAAAATAGAAAATATAATTAATTCTTAACAATTACCATTGTTTTAACTTGAAATTATTAATTGCAGGTGACAAAACAAGATTTTATCATTTAGAGGGGTTTATGAATGCGCTTCAAAAAAATGACATAAAATGTAAATTAATTCATGATATAGAATATTCTAACAAATTTTTTGATATTAATATTAAAAATAGATTAGGAAAACAAAAAAAACTTAAGAAACTATTAGATGAGTTTGGACCAGATGTTGTATTATTAGACAGATTATCAGGCATAGCAACAGAAATAACTAAAGCAGGCATTCCATTTTTCATCCTTCTCAGAGGAAATGTTTGGGAAGAATTAAAGTGGGCCAAAGAAACTATTTACACATCTCCCCAGAAACGATTGTCATTTTTAAAAAAGCAGCGTTTTATTAAAACATGTTTTAATAACGCATCAGTAATTTTACCAATTTCAAAATACCTTGAAAACGTAGTAAGAAAAAACATTCCTAAAAAAAATATTGAATTGTTTTCAGTCGATGGGAGAGATCCATCAGAATGGAACCAAGTATCAGGGATGAATTTGAAACATCCATGTGTGGGATTATTGCAAGGAATGAATGTTTGGGGAAAAACACGTGAGCTTTTGACATTAACAAAAGTAATGAAAGAGTTACCAGGGGTAATGTTTTATTTTGCAGGGGATGGACTCTACAAAGACAAAATCATTCCAAAATTAAAAAATTTTAAAAATTTTGTTTGGCTAGGAAATTTAGAATATCCCATTGAGGTAAAAAAATTTCTTTCTGAAATTGATGTCTATTTATTGTTAAGTGGGATGGAAGGGTTAGGTCAAACAATTATTGAAGCACTTCTAATGGAAAAACCCGTTATCGCAACAAATATCGGTGGTATTCCAGAATTAATTGAAGATGGGAAAACTGGTTTTTTAATAGAAGCAGGCAATCACAACGATTTAATTAAAAAAATTAATCAAGTTTTTGATCAACCTATTGCAGCTAGTGATATGGGCTCTAAAGGTAAAGAAACTATGCAAGAAAATTTCAATTGGGATAGTATAGCTAAAAAATTTGTGTTAATTTTAAATCGGAATGTACAGTGAAATTAATTAAACAGTAATAATTCGTAGGTATGTTGATAGTTGAATTGTTCTTAAGCATTGATCCAATTGTCCATTACTTTTTATTGGACATACCTGGTTATATTGATCCAAATAGCGGAATGGCTATTCTTACAATGCTTATGGGTGCTATTGCTGGTATTGGCATGACTCTAAAACTATACTGGACTAAATTAAAGCTAAAGTTATCTCAAAAAAATGATGACTAGCTGTTTATTACTGGCTATTTCAATTAATTTCTTTTAATAAATTAATTATTTCATTTTTTGTTACCGGTATGGGGTTATTATCTAAATGTTTTTTATCTTCTAAAATTAATTCACTCGCCGTATTAAGATCTAAATTTAATGAGATCTTTTTAAAATTCAGTTTTTTTACAATATTTTCAAATCGATTGTAGAAAACTGAATTATTAAATTTATGAGCAACCAAGGTAGTAAATGACAATGCATGACCATGCATAATTCCTTCATTTGAATAAACATACGATAACGCATGACCTAATGTGGTAGAACTATTTCCAAATCCCAAACCGGTAAGTAATGAGCCTAAAGCTAATTTCTCAAATTTATCATTAAGAATAGCATCTTCCAGTATGTCGAAAGCGGTATTACAAAGGAATTTTGTATAAGGATTAGCAAGTTTACTATCATATGCTTCCGAGCATTGTGCACACGAGTCTATTGCAGAATTTTTTATTACTTCAATAGGAGTGCCTTCAATAAAAGTAGGATCAACTATTGCAACATCTGCCAATATTTTTTCATCATGAAAACTAGTTTTTTTCCCATCAACATTAAGCACGGAAATTCTGGTAACTTCACTACCAGAACCAAATGTAGTTGGTATCATAATTTTCTTTTTTCTCATTTTAAACGCCACAAATTTAGCCACGTCTAACGAACTACCTCCTCCTAAACCAATTATACTAGAAAAATTTTCATTTTTATATTCGCTCATAATTTTTTCAACAGTTTTGATAGAAGGATTTGGTTCAACCTTATCAAATACATTTGAATTTTTTATTTTCAGATAATCGATCCATCCTCTAGAGATTGCACCTTTTGAAGTAATTATCAAACAGTTAGATGGATAATGGTAATTACGTGCAACTTCGGCACCGAAATGAATGGAAGATGGCTGCAGAATTTTCCACATAATTACAAATAATGAACATTTAACTTAATTTAAAATGAGTCGATGATTTGCATCAAACTCTTATGATTATCTAATTAGGAATTAGTAGCTAGTGATATTGATATACGTGCATAAAAAATTGGAATACGTGAAGACGAGTACAGGTTTTCGAGGCTGGTATTATTTCAGAATGGGATGGTCAACATATTTTGCGTTCATTTTAGCAGCAATCAATACACTTACAGTGACATATTTTCTTGCAGTTGATAATTATCCAGTATTAAAGACTGTTTTTCCATCTTTTGAGATTTATATTTTGATAGTTACAACTATTGGGACTCCTTTACTAATTTTGGTAGGATATATTCATTTTAAAAAAACTAAAGCGTTCAGATCTGAAATGGATGTACTTGTAGAAAGTAATCCATTTCTAAGACGAAACACTGTTAACACGGATATAAATCTCAGGTTTAACCTAAAATTGATTGATCTTATTCTAAAACTATCAAAAGATACAATAAGTAAGGAGGAACTCAAGGACATTGAAAATATTAAAAATGAAATTATTGAACTTGTTAAAAACCGTTCTCTTTTTAATAATCTTGACATAGATTATATTAATAAAAAAATAAGAACAAAATCAGATTATATGGTGTAGAGAATAAATATTCAAAGTAAAACAGATAATCAATGCGTCCAAACATAATATTTATTCTGATTGATGGATTAAGATCAGAGCAATTCTATGGAAATAATAGAACTTGTAAAACACCAAACATTGATTCGTTGGTTCGCAAAGGAATGTATTTTGAACAAGCAATATCATCTGCAGACGGGACTATTATTTCACTTAATACAATATTTAGCTCAAATTTTCAAGTTGCCCATGCTGCCAGATATCAAAAAATAGTTTTAAATGAAGATAACTTAATTGATATTTTAAAAAAAAATGGATATCACATCTATGGAACTTTTCCCAATTTTGTCTCTTTCAATTCATTACGGGAACGTTTTGAAAATGAAAATAATAGCTATGATTGGATCGAACCTCTTACCCCACCTGAAACTTTACCCACAGGATTAACTAAAAGGGTTATACAACTATTGGAATCTAAAGAAAAACAGGAACCATACTTTTACTATTTTCATATATTTGATCTACATCCACTTCGTGAAGGAAAGAAACCAATCGGAATTGAAGAATTTGATAATGAAAAATCAGGCTCAAGTATGTATGCTAAAACTGTTTCTTCAATAGATCATTGGCTGGGAAAAATCTTAAAAAAAATTGATCTTGAAAAAACCATTTTAGTTATTACGTCAGATCACGGGGAAAGAATTCCATTTGAAAATAAAAATCATTTAGATTTTCAGCCTAGATTTGATACTGCTGTAAAAGCAGGTAGAAAATATTTGCCACATTCACTCCATAAAGTAGGCGGAAAATTTTCAGGAAAAGTTAAAGGCACAATTGGAAAGGCCAAACTAAATTATTCTAATAAAGATTTAACTTCATACCAAAAACGTTCCAGAGATCCTTACTTTACGTTATCACTTTATGACGAGCTAATTCGTGTCCCCCTACTTTTTGTAGGCGCTTCAATCAAACCAAGGATTATTACAAAACAAGTTAGGCATGTTGATATTTTTCCTACGATTTTTGATCTAATTGATATTCCATTAGATATAAAAATTAGTGGTAAAAGTTTGGTTTCAGCCACTAACGAAATCTCGGAAGAGGAAGAATACAGCTATTTGCACACAATGCCTTTTCAAAAAGAATCAACATCGGATCGGATTGGAATACGAACAAACAAATACAAATATTTTAGAAACTCTAAAAACCCAAAAAAGGATATTCATTTGTATGATCTTGAAAATGACATATACGAAAACAATAATATTTTAAAAAATAACCTTCCCATAATTGAAAAAATGGAAAAATTGTTGCAGAATATGCAAAATGATGCTTTGGAATTAGATAATACACTTAGTAAAGAGGAAGAAGAAAAAATTTCAAAAGAATTAAGAAAGTTGGGCTACATAAACTGAAATTTCATTTGTATTTTGCTTCATGTATGCCACTATTTTCAAACTTCATACCCTCTTCTCTCTCATTATCTGGAGGAAAATCATGCCTCTTTTTATCCAAGTATTCATTACGATGATCTCCTTCAGAAAGTAAATTGTAAGTCAGATAGAAATTACTTCTTGGTTTGTCGCTCATGTTTGGTTTTGACTGATGTGGTGTAAAATGATCGAAGAATAAAACATCACCAATTTCAGTTGGAACCATCTCAAATTTCATTCCATTAAGATCATCCCCTTCTAGTGGTCTATCATACTTACCAATTATTCCACGTTTATGTTGACCAGGTGCAACTTCTAAACATCCATTTTCAGTGGTACTACGATCTGTTGAAATCATAATGCTCATTGTATATTTAGCAAAATCATCCCATCTTGCTTGTACATCTTGGTGTGGTCTAAATCCACCTCCACCAGGTCTTTTAAAATTAATTTTATCTTTGAAAAGTATGCATGGACCTCCCATTAGATCTTCCAGAACACTTAGAACTTTCTTAGAATTTGCCAATTTATGGAATTCTGGATGGTAATCAACATATTTTTCAATCCTGCATAATATACGTT
>Ga0209034_10000293_pt1 | contig 24963 bp, 20 predicted proteins | sample MarorgKNORR_S2LV_2_FD_188219 | JGI IMG/M metagenome (GOLD analysis project Ga0209034, IMG submission 188219) | Marine microbial communities from the Southern Atlantic Ocean, analyzing organic carbon cycling - 250m_A/KNORR_S2/LV (SPAdes) (version 2) | ecosystem: Environmental > Aquatic > Marine... | reverse complement strand
CGGGCGGCACCCGCAGCTGGCCCATGTTATTTGACGACATCATGGCAAAAGTTTCATCCGATATGAGATGCTGCCCGAAGAGTTCTCCGCCACCCAGCAGCATTTGGATGAAGCGGGCGTAGTCGGCCGTTGTGGAATAAAGTCCACCGCCGCCGCTGTCAAACTCAGGAGGAGTTTTTGGAACTTGCGGCGGCAAAGCCTTCCACTGGTCACCATCGAGAATGTGTGGGTCGGCGCGCCGGTTTTCCATATCGGCTCTGCAGTGGTAAGCGGTGTCAGACATTTCCAACGGCTCGAAGATTTCGGACCTCATCCACTCTCCGAGGCCGATTCCACTGACCCTCTCAAGAAGTTGTCCCGCCCAATCAATCCCGATCCCGTATTCCCAGCGTTCCCCGGGTTCGAACGAAAGGGGCCGTTCGAGAGATGCCAATTTGCCACTGCCGACACCAGGGCCGCCGGTGTGCTCTAGCCATGCCGCAGTATTTGCATTCCAGACCTCGTAAGTGAACCCCGATGTGTGTGTAAGTAGATTTCGAAGAGTCACCGGGTTTTGAGGAGAGCGAAGGATAGGTCCCGACTCGTCGAAGCCCTCAAGAATCCGTAACTCGGCAAGTTCTGGAATGATTTCACCAGCAGGTTGGTCAAGTGCAAGCAGCCCACGTTCTACTGCCTGAAGGCACGCCGTTCCCGCAATGGGCTTCGTCATTGAGGCGATCTGAAAGACAGTGTCATCAGTCATAGGGTCCGTGTCGCACACGGACCGAACTCCGTAGGAGCGGATACTTCGCAATCCTTCGAGGTCAACAACAGCAGCCACAGCTCCCGGAATCGCGCCCTTATCTACAGCGCCGCCAATTGCATCATCGATCGCCTGATCGAGACTCACTTAGCTAGGGCCTCTCTCCACGGCCTTGCGTTAATACCTTGGTAACGGTCCTCTAACGCATCCACCAACTCCGACGTCCAGTACGGGTGACCCGGCATGGGTGCTCCAAATAAGGCGAGTTCTTCAGGAGTGCAACTGGCCGCAAATTTTGACCACGGACCGCTATTCGAATTTTGTTGAAAACTGTCGAAACCAATCCACTCGTGGTGCGCGTGCTTAAAAGCGATATTCATCAGAAATCGTGAACCGGCCTCTTTGGTCAGATTCACCCCCCGATGCCAAACGTCTGGGCGGTAAGCGAGATAGGAGCCTCGCTGACCCGAAGCAGATTGAGGGTTCTTACCAGGCGGAGAGTCCCCGAGGCTCAGCACTTCGGTTGGAGCTAGTCCCTCTTCGACATCAGATAAATATAAGAACCCCTCCAGGTTCCACCAGCCCGGTTCCAGACGGTCGGGGACGACGTTGTGGTTACGGTCTTGGTGGAAGGGCTGTTCATAATTAGTAACCCCGGTGTACTTTCCCCAAATTCTTGCCTGGTACAAGCGGATGTCGTTCGCCCCCATGGCCAATTTTGCGAAATCGACTACCCGAGGATGGATTTGAAGCCGATTGAGAAGGTGGGAGCCGTAAGGGAACAGCACGTGACCCAAAAACTGGCGTAACCGGAACTCAGGTCCCGGATCATGCTCATCATTCAGCTCGCGAAACTTCCCTTGGTTCTCAGGCTTGTACCGGGCATCGGTACTCTCATTTTCGAAGAACGCGAGAGCGTCAAGATTCCCGGAGTGGTAGTCGGCTGGTGTGGGGAAATGTTTCCATAGCCCTTCAACAGCTTCGTCGATTTCGGCTGCCGGGACTAAGCCGTGGACAACAGTCCATCCTTGCGTGCGCCATTGTTCAGCTGCTGTTTCTAGGTCCATGGTCACCATCTGGCGAGGCTAGTCGGCTGAACGGTGTGAGCATCAACGGGCGCCTTGCCCATCATGTACACGGATGGTCGCGCCAGTAACGAAGTCGGAGTCTGGGGAAACCAGGTAGAGCAACGTGCTGTCGAGCTGAGAGGGTTTCCCTATTCGTTTGCGCGGAAATCCTTCGGTGATATCGCCCATGCGTTGGAGCATGCCATCCATCATTTCGCTTTCGAATGCACCCGGAGCGATGCAGTTAACGTTGACGTCATAGCGGGCAAATTCGAGAGCCAGCATTTCGGTCATTCGAACAACAGCACTTTTTGTGATCGCGTACCACGAACTTCCGACACCGGCGCTGTACGCCGCCCCAGAGGCGATGTTGACGATTCGCCCTGGCAGCTGCGCGTCGATAAGACGACGTGTGACTTCGCTTGCCAAATGGAAGAGAGAAGTGAGGTTCGTAGCGACCATCTCGTCGACGAACGCTGGGTCCATTTTCAACGCAAGCTTCGCATCGGGTTTACCAGCGTTGTTGATCAGTATTTGAATGGGTCCCAACTCGTTTTGCACTGTTTCAACTGAAGCGAACAGGGCATCGGTGTCGGTGACATCCAGAGGCACCGGAAGAACCGTTCCGTCTGTGGCTTTGAGACTGTCGGCCAACTCTTGCAGCCGATCGACTCGTCGACCAGCCACCGCGACGTTGGCCCCGCACGCGGCGAGCACTTCGGCGAACCGGCGACCCAGTCCCGAGGTAGTACCGGTTACGAACGCAGTTTGACCGGTTAGATCGATCGAAAAGTTGGGTGTTTCAGTCATTGTCCCCCCAGTTGAACAAACCTTTACCTCCCTTTGTTTACGCGGCAAAGGATTGATCGTCTAATCGCGGTGCCACGAATTAGGGTGCGCGTTGGTGAAAGAACCTCTAATCCTTGAAGCTGGACGAGTCAAAGATGGCACCCGAGCGTTAGTCACCGGGGGCGGAGCTGGTATCGGCGCGGCTATCGCTGCGGCCCTTCGCTCTGCCGGAGCCAACGTTTTTGTGTGCGACGTCAACCCCTCAACCGATCCCGACATCGTGAGCGACATTAGTGACGACAACTCCGTCGATCAGTTGTTTAAGGCGGTCAACGCGAAACTCGGCGGGTTGGACGTACTGGTGAACAACGTTGGTGTGGCTGGCCCTGCAGGCCTGGTAAACGAAATTGAGAGAGAAGCATTCGACGAAGTCCTGCGAGTGAATGTAGGTGGAACATTTCGGGTCACCGCTCAAGCCGTGCCAATGTTGCGAACCGCGGGTGGTGGGCTGATTGTAAACATCGCATCAACTGCTGGGATTTTTCCGTACCCGTACCGCTCACCCTACGTCGCCGCGAAGTGGGCGGTTGTTGGTCTCGGCCGCAGTTGGGCGATGGAATTAGGCGAAGACAACATTCGGGTGAACGTCATTTGCCCAGGGTCAGTGGGGGGACCTCGAATGGATCAGGTCATTGAACAAGAGGCGGCAGCCACGGGTGCCGACGCCTCAGCTCTCCGCCGTGGTTATGAGCAACAAGTGTCGATGCGGCGGTTTATGGACCCCGCCGACATCGCCGGCGCAGTTGTTTACATGGCATCTCCGGCTGGAAGGCACGTGTCCGGACAGGTGCTATCAGTCGACGGAGCTACCGAGTCCCTCCGCAGTTCCTGAGCAACCGAGGCCCAAGTGGGGCACACTCGTGTCGTTGTCCGAATTCAGGAGCACCCAGTGAATGTCACCGAAGCTACCCAGCGTCGAGCGTCAATCCGCTCGTTTCTTCCGGACCCGGTTGACGATCAGCAGATACGTGAATTGTTGGATGTCGCCGCGCGTGCACCGTCTGGGGGGAATGTTCAGCCGTGGAAGGCATACGTCATCAACGGTGAATCCATGATGCGTTTTCGGTCCTTCATATCCGAACGGCGGCCAGGCGAATCTGAATACCCGGTTTATCCGCCAAAGCTGCAAGAGCCGTACCGCACCAATCGATACGAATTGGGCGAAGCTATGTACGAAAAACTCGGTATACCGCGAGAGGACAAGCCTGCGCGACTTGCTCACCTCGCGCGAAACTTCGACTTTTTTGGTGCCCCGGCCGCCTTCTTTTGTTTCATCGAAAGAAACATGGGCGCTGCTCAATGGTCCGACTTAGGAATGTTCCTCCAGACCTTCATGCTGCTCGCAGTTGAAGCCGGCTTGGACACATGTCCGCAAGAGGCATGGGCCAATCACTGGCAGTCCGTCCAAGAATTTTGCGGCGCCCCGGAACAGGAAATGCTTTTCTGCGGAATGGCCATAGGGAAACGTGACGAGTCCAAATCCGTCAATAGCCTCCGCAGTGAACGCATGGCAGTCGACGAATGGACCACTTGGTTATGAGGATCAAATTATGAACGACATCTATCAAATGATGAGCACACTTCGTGCGGTGCGTCGCCTGCGCCCCGACCCAATTCCCGACGAGGTATTGGAACGCGTTTTGCAGGCAGCAGCTTGGGCTCCGACTGGTGGCAACATGCAGCCCTGGCGCGTAGTGGTAGTGCGAAGCGACAAACGAAAACAAGCGCTCGCCGATGTTTATGGACCCGCCTGGTATCGCTATGCGAAAGGCTATGACGCGAGAATCGAACAGTTACCTGCCGATGAGGCCGAAAAAGCGCGGAGAAATCGAGTTGCCGGCGATTATTTGGCGGACCACCTTCATGAGGCCCCAGTCATATTGATGTTCGTCGCGGACCCCAAGATGATGGCGATTACCGACGCCAAACTCGATCGCATATCGATGGTCGGAGGCGGATCTGTTTACACGTCAGTGCAGAACGCGATGTTGGCCGCGCGCACGGAAGGACTTGGATGCGTTTTGACCACATTGCATTGTCTTGCCGAAGACGAAGTTAAGGCCGCGCTCGAAATTCCTGAAGATTGGGCGACTCTTGCGATGGTGCCGCTCGGGTATCCGGTCGGTAAGGGGCACGGACCAATATCTCGCCAACCCATCTCAGTTCTCGCCCATGACGACGTTTTTGGGGCTGTGTGGCAATAACTCGTGATGGATCTCGCGTTCCGTCAGTCTTTCTAGTCAAATCGGGTTCCAATAGTGACGTATTGGAATCGCCGGAGCGAGACGCTAGCGTTCTGCCCCTTTTCGCTATGGGGTTGGTGGTTGTTGTGTGGGGAATTGCTCCACCGATCTCCAAACTCATAACCGCCTCGCCTTTGGTTTCTACCTTCATTCGCTTCGGTGTCTCGATGCCCGTGTTTTTGCTGTTGTTAGCTGTTCGAGGGCGGTGGTTATCTGTCAGCATTTTCCGGTCCACGGCGCTACCCGGGCTCTGTTTTGGATTCAATCTCATCTTTGTGTTCGCCGCAGTTCAACAGACCACAATTTCTCTGTTGTCGACGGTGATGGCTACACAACCGGCACTCCTGCTACTGCTAGCGGCCCCACTCTTCGATGAGCGTCCATCAATCCGTCAGCTGTACTTCACGCTCGTGGGAATAGGTGGAGCGATCATCGTCGTTCTCGGCGCCGGCGGAGAACTGGGCGCTTCAATCGTAGGTCTCGGGTACGCGGGCTTGTCCATGGTTACTTTCACTGCCTATTTCGTGCTGACACGACTGGCCCGTACTGGCAAAGAAGTCGACCCAATTGAATGGATGGCCGGCATCAACATATGGGCCTTCTTAGCAACCGTACTGCCAGCATTGGTCATCCTGGATCGATCGGACTGGGCTGAATTCGGTGGGCGCGACTGGCTGTGGATTCTGATCATCGCGTTCGTTACCGGCATCTTCGGACACGTGTTAATGACTTGGGTTCACGGACATATGGAAGTAGCTCGCTCGTCGCTCTACAACCTCGCGATGCACCTCGTCGCCGTCGGACTCGCCTGGCCATTGCACGATGAACCCATCACTGCAACTCAGGCTTTCGGGGGCGTCGTCCTACTCGGTTCGGTAGCTCTCGTCATCTCCGCACCCTCTCGGCCAAGGGCTCAATAATCGGAAACATTCGAAACTCGGTCAGGGATTCAAAAAGGTGGGCTACCAGAGACTCGTCGCCGTCAACCACAATTTCTCCGCTTTGGGTAGCGTCCGCGAAAGAGATAACTCCACCCAACGTTTCAGCGAGGGCGTGACGGGTGAGCGTAACCGTCGCTACGGCATCGTCAACGTGGCGATCAGCAAGGTGATGTATCGCACAGTTGTCGATACCCATAACGTGGCTTTCCCCGAGATCGGTGAAAGCCCAGTTGATCTTGAGGCTGAGTTCAGCGATGAATTCTGAATCCAGTCGGACCCCAATAGAGTCAAAAAGCTGCTCAGCAGTCATCGCATGCGCCAACTGACGTCCTCTTCCTGCCGGGAAGTCAGGCGACCCATTACGAAGTTCTTGAGCACCAAGCAGATACGCGTTTCGCCAAGTTCCCGATTCTGACTGGTAGCCGAGTTGCTCCAAAGCATCCGCTTGCAACTCTCTGGCTTCGCTGAACGATGGGTCGGCATATACGACGTGGTTCACGACCTGGGCCACCCATCGGTAGTCACCATCTTCGAACGAGGCCTTTGCTCGCCGCAGAACCTCCTCGGGACCGCCCATAAACTCAACGTATTTCTTGCTGCTTTCAACTGGTGGATGAGGATTGAGGTTGGCTGGATTGGCGTCATACCAGCCCAGATACTTGTTGTACACGGACTTCACATTGTGGCTCACGGTGCCGTAGTAACCCTGCACATGTGACTCAGTGGAAAAGCACGTAGGGAGCGAGAGCTCCTCCGCTATGTCGTTCGCTGTCCATCCGAGGTTCGCGAGGCGCATGGTTTGGTCGTGCATCCAACGATAAACATCCCGCTGCTTCACGAGAAATTGCTTCAAATCAACTGTGCCGAAACGAGGCCAATGATGTGTAGCGAGCAGTACGTCGGACTGGTCTCCCCACAGGTCCAAGGCTTCGTTGATGTATTTGGACCAAGCAAGCGCGTCGCGGGTTTGTGCCCCCCGAATGGGATAGAGGTTGTGCATGTTGTGGGTGCAATTTTCTGCCATACATAACAACCGAAATTCCGGAAACCAGAAGTTCATTTCTGCAGGCGCCTCGGCGTCCGGAGTGTTTTGAAAGATGATCCGAACTCCGTCTACCTCAAGTTCGGTTCCCGTTCGATCAATGATTTCGGTCGGTGCAAGGAGGCCTGAGGCGCTCAACGGCAATGCCTTTCCCAACCCGTTATCGATGTGTCCCTTAGGGCCGGGAGGTAGGAAGAGACCGAACTGATACATCGCTCTTCGCGCCATTGCAGTTCCGGCAATCACGTTCTCATTGACAACTTCTTCCAAGAATCCCTCCGGAGCAATGATCCGCACCTCTCCTCGCTCAACTTCGGCAGCGCTAGTTACGCCCAAGACTCCGCCGAAGTGATCGGCGTGAGAATGGGTATAAATGATCGCCTTGACAGGTCTTTCCCCCAGTTGATCATTGGCGAGTTTCAGACACGCGGCCGCGGTTGCAGCCGTGGTTAATACATCAACCAAAATCCAACCGGTACGGCCAGCAATCAGCGTGAGGTTCGATATGTCATATCCGCGTATCTGCCAGACTCGATCCCTTACCTCGAACAGTCCGTGGATGGCGTTGAGTCGTCCTTGACGCCAGAGCCCTTGATGAACGGTGTCGGGCGACTTTTCGTCGTTTCGGAGAAAATCGTAGCGAGAGCAATCCCAGACAATCTGATCGTCAAGAGAAATCATCGCGTCGGGAAGAGTTGCCAATAAACCTTGTTGAGCCCTGCGAAAGTCGCCATCATCGTCGAAAGAAACCATCGCCGAAGCGTTGGCGTTGGCGGCGACGGTAATTTTCGACGCGTCCTTCGGAGCGGTCGGTGTGTCGGACATGATGCCTCCTTATTGAGACTCGGTGAATTTAGCTTGCCTCAGAAGTTGTTGGTGTTGACTGGTATCTAACTGGCGGAGACTTAGCTATGCGCTCCGTCATCATTTCGGTTGTTCGGTCCGCGTAATTTGCGACGCGAACTGCAGTCAATCGGCGACCGATCAGATTCTCCTGAAAAAGTTTCTTCACCTAATCCTGCGAATCGGCTCATACTCTGACCCTAGATCGCTGCGTAAAGTCGTTCATTGTGGAAGACACATTCTCTTCGAATCGGTTGCCAGATGTGCTGCTGCAAGGCGTAGCAGGTCCATATGGCGGGCCTTCGGCGGCCGTCGCTGCCGCGATTCGCAATGACAAGCGCGGCGCAGAGATGCTTTTCATTGAGAGATCAGCCACGGAGGGAGACCCTTGGTCAGGACAAATGGCGTTCCCTGGCGGGCGTACTTCACCAACAGATGCCAGCAGCGCAGCGACCGCCATTCGGGAAACGAAAGAAGAGTTAGGTGTTGACCTGTCAGACGCGTTGCTGCTCGGTCGATTATCCGACCTTGAGGGCGGGCCTCGGGGAACCCGTCAACGACTGCGCGTGACGCCGCACCTATTTTGGATAAGTGGCGAACGCCCAGTCATCACCCCTAACCATGAAGTAGCCGCCGCGGTATGGGTTCCAGTGGAGCAACTCGCTGATGAGGAGAGATACGTCGAATATCCCTACCCGGCATTGGGATCGAATTTATGGCCTGGCATCGCGATCGAAGGGGACCGAGTGATTTGGGGACTGACACTGCGCATGTTGGTCGATCTTTTCTCTCGAATAGGTCAACCCCTGTTAATCAGGTCATGAACTCGTTCCCCCAATAATCTGTTGCACATGTCAGCCAAGTCACCGGACGTAGATTTTGACGCTTCGTTAGCCCCTGAGGAATCTTGGGACGTGGATGTGGTGGTGGTGGGTGCTGGGTTTGCTGGCATGTACATGCTTCATCGACTTCGAGAGTTGGGTTATTCAGTCCAGGTCTTTGAAGGAGGCACGGATGTGGGGGGGACCTGGTATTGGAACCGGTACCCAGGCGCCCGATGCGATGTTGAAAGTCTCGAATACTGCTACAGCTTCGATGAGGAACTCCAACAGGAGTGGGAATGGACTGAGCGCTATTCAAGCCAGCCTGAGATCCTTGCCTATGCGAACCATGTCGCCGACCGATTTGACCTTCGTCGAGATATCCGCTTCGGAACGCGGGTAGATGCAGCCGCTTTTGACGAAAAGAAGAATCTATGGGTTGTTCGGACGAGCGATGGGGCACAGACAGTCGGACGTTTTTTTGTCATGGCCACTGGATGTCTTTCCTCAGCGGCCACTCCGGAAATATCTGGTCGAGAGAAATTTACGGGGGCTGTGGTCCACACTGGACGATGGCCTCAGGAAGGTGTCGATCTAAAAGGCAAGCGCGTAGCAGTTATAGGGACTGGGTCTTCGGGAGTTCAAGCCATCCCGGTGATCGCTGAACAATGCGACGAGTTAATCGTTTTTCAACGCACGCCGCAATACTCGATTCCAGCGCGTAACGCGCCACTAACAGATGATCGTCAGCTAGATGTGAAAAGTCGATACGAAGAGTTTCGAGAGGCCAATTTTGCGATGCCACAGGCGTTGGGATCTGAAATTCCGAACTACAACGATTCCGTACACGACGCATCGGACGAACAGCGCCGCAAAAGGCTCGAAGGGGCTTGGGACCGCGGTGGAACTCTTTTTCTCGCCTCGTTCGGCGATTTACTTCTCGACGAGTCTGCAAATGTCTATGCACAAGATTTCGTGCGAGAAAAGATCGCCGAGATCGTGCAGGACCCGAAAACAGCGTCGAAACTCACGCCGGAACACATTATTGGTTGTAAGCGATTAGTGATCGACACCGACTATTTTGAGACTTTTAACCGATCAAATGTGCACCTAGTTGATGTAGGAAGCGATCCGATTCAACGAATAACCGAATCTGGGTTGTCGACGCTGTCGAAAGAGTTCGAATTCGACGTCTTGGTTTTTGCGACCGGTTTCGACGCAATGACGGGCTCCATATTGCGTGTCGACATAACTGGCCGTGACGGGTTGGCCATCCAAGAGAAGTGGTTAGAGGGACCGCGTACCTATCTCGGACTTAGTGTGCCGGGATTCCCCAATATGTTTACGGTATCTGGGCCGGGAAGTCCGTCTGTGCTTACCAACATGATCATTTCTATAGAGCAACATGTGGAATGGATTAGCGACTGCATCGCGTGGCTCGACGAGCGCCAGTACGTGACTATTGAAGCGACATCTGAGGCTGAGGAGAACTGGGTTGATCACGTGAACACCAAAGCCGACAGGACTCTGTTTCCAAGTTGTAACTCGTGGTATCTCGGAGCGAACGTCCCTGGGAAGACGCGAGTATTTATGCCACTTCTAGGATTTCCGGGTTACGTACGTCGTTGCGACCAAGTCGCCGAAAACAACTACGAAGGGTTTGTCATCCAATGAAAGAACTTGAACTTCTCAGTGAGGGATGGGGTCTGATCGAGGCCCCCCGCGTCGACGACGATGACTGTCTGCATTTTTCTGACGTCCCAAATGGGGGCGTTTACAAACGTTTTCCTGATGGTGAGATCGAAACCGTGATTCCCAAGAGGCGTGGGGTAGGCGGGATGGTCTTTCACCGCGATGGGGGACTAGTCGTTGGAGGTCGCAACGTTCAGCATGTTGTCGATGGCGAGACCCGAGTGCTTTTCGACCCCGGATTTCCGGGTTTCAACGACCTCCATACTGACGCCCTAGGGCGCGTCTACGTAGGCTCAATCAAGGTTGACCCGTTTGACGAGAACGCCGTCAACCCGGGCGGCGAGTTGTGGCGGCTTGCTTCAGATCAAGAACCGATCGAAATCTACGACGGAGTGTTGATCACCAACGGAATCGGCTTTTCCCCCGATGGGCTACTCCTTTACCACGCGGACAGCGTTCCAGGCAGGGTTTGGGTGTCCGATGTAGAAGGCGACGCAGTTAGCGGCAAGAGGGTCTTTGTGGAAGATCGCGTCAATGCAACAGACGGTTTGGCTGTTGACGTTGAAGGCGGCGTTTGGGTAGCTCAACCAAACGGGGGCAAGGTACAGCGATATACCCCTGACGGAGAGGAAGACGCTCAAGTAGGGATCCCGGACCCGATGGTCACAAGCGTTTGTTTTGGCGGCGCGGACATGCAGGATCTTTACGTCGTTACAGGTGGTCAAACCTCCCGCGGCGGATGCATCTACCGGACGAGAGTCGATGTGGCAGGAGTGCCCGTCGCCAAAGCCACAATTTAAGCCCGGAGCAAGTTGGACTAGTCCTATGGTCAAAGACATGCGAGACACACCGTTTTATTGGTCCCACGGGCACGAAAGCGCCCCTCTCTTATTTTGCATGCACGGCATCGGCTCATGCGCAGACGCGTTCTTATCGCAACGAGATCTGGCCGACGACCTTGGCTATCGGCTAGTTGCCTGGGACGCGCCCGGTTACAGATATTCAGCAGACCCCCCCGAGGACCCCGGGATCGACGGATGGGCGGACGCAGCGTCGGCTCTAATCCGAATGCTTGGCTACCAAACTGCAACCGTTCTCGGCGTTTCGTGGGGTGGCGTCATTGCAACCCGTCTCACTCTTCGCAACCCCGATCTAGTCAGAGCACTGGTACTCGCTGACTCCAGTGTCGGGTCGGGGACAAATGTCAAACAGGCGGAAGCTATGCGAAACCGAGCTTCAAGTCTCACCGAGCTCGGCGCCGCCGTGTTTGCCCAGCAGCGATCGCCTCTCCTTGTCGCAGAGAACACATCGCCTTCAATAGTGGCCGACGTCGAACAATATTTTGCTTCGTCTGTTCGAATGCCGTCGTACCAGTGGGCCTGCAATTCGATGGCAGACACAGATCATCGAGACTCACTGAGCTCTATCAGCGTGCCGACGTTGGTCATATGTGGCGAGGAGGATCGCGTAACACCCCCTAAATTGTCGGCGGAACTTCAGGAGGGGATCCCGAACGCGACCCTGGCACACGTCAAAGACGCCGGCCACCTAGCAAACCAAGAACGACCAGAAGCCTTTAACAACAAAGTTTCCGAATTCGCTCAATCGCTTGCTTAGCCGACCGAACTATCTGTGTTGCGCCTACCGAGGTGGCATTCGAATGCCACCGTCGCAACGGATGGTTTCTCCGTTCATATAGGGGTTCGTAATGCACTCCATGACCATGAACGCAAGTTCCTCGCCGGAGCCCAACCGCTTTGGGAACAAAACACTTTGCCCAAGATGCGCTTTGAACTGATCCGACTGCTCACCTTCCCCATATATGGGAGTGTCGATAAGACCTGGGGCAATGGTGTTCACTCGAATTCCGGTCGCAGAGAGATCACGGGCGATAGGTAATGTCATTCCGACGACACCGCCCTTTGAAGCTGAGTACGCCGCTTGACCAATTTGGCCGTCGAATGCCGCAGCCGAAGCCATGTTCACAATCGATCCCCGCGAACCGTCCTCGTCTAAGGGTTCGGTTTGAGCCATAGCCGATGCTGCTTGCGCCAACATGTTGTAGGTGCCAATCAGGTTGACCTTCAAGACAAACTCGAATTGTCCGAGGTCCGCGGGCACATTGTTGCGATCAATAGTTCGCGCAGCACGTCCCAACCCAGCTGAGTTAACAAGCGCCCGTAGCGGCCCCATTTCGGAGGCAGCGGCCACGGCTGCTTGAGCGTCCTCGACGCTGGAGACGTCGCATCTAACGAACAACCCGCCTAATTCGGATGCGACAGACTGGCCCTTGTCTTCTTGTAAATCCGCGATAACTACCCGAGAACCCGCATCAGCGAGTTGATGCGCAGCAGCTTCCCCAATGCCGGATGCGCCTCCGGTGACGATACACGAGGCTCCTTGGAGGTTCATTCGAGGCATTAAGCACCAATCCTTTCGATGATCGTCGCATTGGCCATCCCGCCACCCTCGCACATGGTCTGAAGTCCATATCGACCCCCTGTGCGCTCAAGCTCATTGAGTAGCGTCGCCATTAATTTGGTGCCCGAACATCCCAGAGGGTGACCAAGAGCAATAGCGCCTCCGTTTACGTTGGTTTTGCTGAGGTCTGTGCCATGTTCCTTCTGCCAGGCCAACACGACCGAAGCGAACGCTTCGTTTACTTCGAATAAGTCAATTTCGCTAAGCCCGAGACCGGAACGCTCCATGACTTTTTCGGTAGCAGGAATAGGCCCTTTCAACATCGTCACTGGATCAGCACCGGCTAGGGCGAAGCTGTGGAACCTGGCTCGGGCCCGCAAACCCAACTCGGCGGCCTTTTCGGCGCTCATCACCAGAACGGCCGACGCGCCGTCAGTGATTTGGCTTGAGTTACCGGCCGTGACTTTGCCATCCTCGCGAAATGCGGGGTTGAGTTTGGAGAGTGATTCAGCGGTTGTGCCTTCGCGTATGCCTTCGTCAGCAGTCATCATTTCGGTCTTGCCATCGATGTCGACTGGTACGGGAACTATTTCGTTTTCGAAACGTCCTTCTGCCGTGGCCACCGATGCCCTGCGTTGGCTTTCAGCGCCGAAGGTATCGAGGTCTTCGCGACTGAGTCCGTATTCGTCGGCAATCATTTCTGCGCCGATTCCTTGTGGTGGCAGCCCGGTTTCCTCATAGCGATTTTGCATGGTTTCGCTAAAGGGAAAACCCATTCCCTTCACCACGCTTGCGCCCATAGGCGTCCGAGTCATCACTTCGACACCCGCTGCAATAGCGACGTCGTAAGCTCCAGCGATAACGCCCTGAGCAGCGAAGTGCAGCGCCTGCTGACTCGATCCGCATTGACGATCGACCGTGGTAGCAGGTACCGATTCGGGCCAACCGGCAGCTAGAACGGCATTGCGACCGATATTCAATGACTGCTCCCCGACTTGCATTACGCATCCCATGATGACGTCGTCAACAATGGCCGGATCTATACCGGTGCGTTCCTCAATTGCCTTCAGCACGTGGGCTGCTAAATCGACAGCATGCCAGTCCTGAAGCTTGCCGTTACGCTTGCCTCCTGGTGTCCTTACCGCATCGACGATCACTGCTTCTGTCATAGCTCAACTCCTAATCGGGGCACGTTCGGGATGATGCACCAAACCTTGCCTGCGAATCGTAGGTCGCAAATAGGCGCGTGAGCCAACTGATCACGGTACCTTGCAACGGTGCCCCTCCCCGGATCCAGGACAATGAGGTCCGCGACATTCGTTTCTTTGCAAGTTCCGACGTTTCGACTGTTCTGGTGGAGCGGGGTTTTTTCGTACCTCGGCATTCAAATGCAGTTCCTTCTTCGAGGCTTGCTTGCGTGGGATTTGACTGAACGCGAAAGCGGTCTCGGAGTTGTGTATCTAGCGTTTGGGGTAGGGCTTCTCGTTTTCACACCAATAGGCGGTGTGCTCGCTGACCGCTGGGCGAAACGCACTTTGCTTGTCGTGGGACAGGGGACGATCGCGGCGGTAGCTGCCTTTATGGGAGTGGCGGCCGTCTCTGGCAACGCGCGCTATTGGATGTTGCTTTTGACGAGTCTTTTCCAAGGTGCGATGTTCGGTCTGATCGGCCCAGCCCGAGTGTCGACATCCGCTGAGTTGGTGGGACAGGAACATTTGGGGAACGCGATCAGCTTGACATCGATGTCGATGAGTCTGACGAGAATCTTCGCCCCTGCAGGAGCGGGAGTTTTGGCCGGTGTCGCGACGGTGGGTATTGGTGGGGCCTATTTGGCGGCAGCTGTGTTCTCCGCTGTTTCAACGATTCTCACGGCGCGATTACCCAAACTAGAACCCGTGAACCCTTCGGCGCGGAACCCGCTGACGGAGATCCTCGACGGACTCAATTACGTTCGAGGGAAACCGGAACTTCGCCGACTAATTGTGACCACCATCGTGGCAATCACGATCGGATTCAACTACGTGGCTTTTATGCCCGCCCTAGTAGAAGGCCAAATGGGCCTCTCGGAAAGCCACGTCGGCTTTTTGACTACCGCCTCCGCCCTGGGCGCTGTCGCAATGACGGCGTTTGTCGCTTCGCGAGCTGATGGACCGGGCGCCGATCGTCTGCTGGTCGTATGCGGCCTCGCATTTGGCGTATTCGTCGTACTTTTTGGCTTAGCACCGAACTATTTGCTGGCGTTGCTCGTAGTCGTAGTCTTGGGCCTCGCCACCAACGGATTTATGGTGTTGACCAGTAGCCGTTCTTTGGCTATCTCCGAACCCTCACATCATGGGCGCGTTCAATCACTGATGCAGTTGGCGTTCGCTGGATTTGGGATTGCCGCGGCCCCTCTAGGCGCGTTGGCGGAGGTGATCGGTCTTCGAGCCACAATCGTTGCCATGGGTCTTGCGACCTTTGTAGCCGTCGCAATTTATGGTGCAACTATTTCCCGGTCGCTCGCGGCGGATCCCGGATAACGCTTCCGAACACAGAACACCTCGATGGTTGCTGCGCCGGTTACGTCATTTGGTCGTCTCATGCGACCGCGACGCTCAATGTAACTGGATAATCTAGAGGCGGTCGAACTCAACGTAAGGGGGGACATGCGAGTCACAGCAACTGACGTTGCCTCCTATAACCGCATTTCCGTCACACCCGTTACCGGATCGATTGGCGCTGAGGTGGAGAACGTCGATCTGCGCGAAATCGATGACGAAATAATTACGGAGCTACATGACGCGTGGATGAACCACAAAGTGTTGTTTTTCCGCAATCAGGAACTCACCCACGCTCAACACGTCGCCTATGGCAAGTCGTTTGGTGAACTCGAAATTCACCCCTTCAGCCCTCAAGCGGATGGATATCCGGAAATCCTCGTTCTTGAGTCGACGCCAGAAAAATTCCAAGCAGCTGAGAGTTGGCATAGCGATGTGACATTTCGGGAACGCCCGCCAAATGGATCAATACTGCTTGCGCGCATCGTGCCCCAATGGGGAGGCGACACTGTGTGGGCGAACATGGAACTTGCTTATGAGCGCCTTCCCGACGACGTCAAAGAACTCATCGAGGGTCGCTACGCCATCCATTCTTACGTGAAGGCATTTGGTAGGACGATGAGTGACGAACAACGATCGAAGGCGTTGGAACAATTCCCCGAACAAAAACACCCGATCGTGCGAACCCACCCTGTCACGGGAAAAAAGGGATTGTTTATTAATCGAGTGTTCACCCTCACGATTGACGGAATGACTCCCGATGAGAGCAGACCATTGCGTCGACAATTGTTTGAACAGGCCACCCTCCCAGAGTTGCAAGTACGTTTTCGCTGGCAGGCAGGCAGCATGGCGCAGTGGGACAATCGTGTCACCCAGCATTATGCAGTGCCCGATCATGGCGGCCATCGCCGTCGTATGGAACGCGTAACTCTCGCCGGTGAGCGGCCCTTCTAGCACCAATATCGAGATCCTAAATTAATCATCGATGAAGAACACAGTTAGCGGACTGACCCGCGTTAAGTCCCGCTACTCTTCGCCGATGAAGTTCGCGCCATTCGTTGGACTGTTAGGTGGACATGGAGCTGAAGCTTGGGCAATTTTGACAGAGTCTCGTGCCGCGCAAGCGCGCGGTGAGGATGTCATCATTCTCAGCATCGGAGATCCTGATTTCGAGACACCGACCTTCGTCGTTGACGCGGCAATTAGAGCCTTACGTTCGGGAGATACGCATTACACAGAACTTGAGGGACGCCTAGACCTCCGATCTGCTGTCGCCGACAAAATGTCGATGACCGCCGGAGTCGAAATTGGACCCGACCGGGTGACAGTCCTTGCCGGAACCCAGAACGCCTTTTATGCGGTGTGTCGATGTTTATTTGGACAAGGTGACGAGGTCCTTGTATTGGATCCGGCCTATGTGACCTATGAAGCTGGGATCGCGTCGACCGGAGCTACCGAAGTTCGCGTGCAACAACCTGCCGAATCAGGTTTCAGGCCTGACATTGATGAACTTGCTGGTTCAATCACCTCGGCAACCCGAGGGATAGTTTTTTCAAATCCCTCCAATCCCACTGGAGTCACCCTTAGTAGCGATGAGCTCACGGCGATAGCCGACCTCGCCATCGAACACGACTTGTGGGTCGTCGTCGATGAGGTGTACAGCGATCTGGTGTTTGATGGGGTGTATCAATCGATTGCCGGTCTGCCCGGAATGCTTGAGCGGACAGTCACCGTGAGTAGCGTCTCGAAGTCTTATGCCATGACAGGTTGGCGCTGCGGCTGGGCAGTAGGTCCTCCGGCATTGATGGATCACCTTCGACGCATGGCCTTGATCACGTTGTACGGCTTGCCCGGCTTTGTGATGGAGGCAGCAACTATGGCCATACGCGAAGGTTCAGTAGAGGTAGCGCGCGCTAGAGAGACATACCGCCGTCGACGCGACCTTGCGTTGGAAATTCTTGCCGAAGCCCGCAACCTCCCCACACTCATCCCGGAGGCAGGAATGTTTCTGATGGCGGACGTGACGTTCCACAATTCGGACGCGAATTTGTTCGCATGGGATCTCTACCGCTCGACGGGAGTCTCGGTGCTTGATGCTGGAGCGTTCGGTTCGACAGCGCGTGGCTGGATCCGCATTTCATACGGAGTCGACGATATCCAACTCGGCGAAGCTTGCCGTCGGATTGTCGAATTCACGCATAGTTGAATCCGTTCTTGATGTCAGTGGCGGCGCAAAGGAATGGTCGTTAGGAAGGGTTGTCGCAAGGCGCATCACGTTTGTCTCGTCGACGCAACATGCATTCGCGGTGCTTCACTCGCCACCCCTGGGGCGTTTTGACCACCTCGTCGTAATAAGAGGCTGTTCCGACTAGCCCTTTGCCCAGTAGAGCGACAATGCGAAAATTCATTTTGACTGCTCCATCTTCGTCTTCAACGTAGATGTTGGTCATCATGTGAGTCTTGGGATGTTGGGCCTCCACGTTCATGAAATGAACGATGTCGTCGATGCCCTCGAGGCGGCGAAATCCGACGCCGGTCAGATCGAAGACCGCATCTTCGGTGAAGACCTGACGTAAACGGTCCCAGTTTCTGTCGTCGATGGCATCGCCATAGCGCCCTGGAAGTTCGTGAAGTTCTAAACGGTCGGCAACATCAATGGTCATATCGTGATGTTAGACCCGCCTTGGTTGCGCGTGGCCCGAAACACCAAGCTTGGGTTATGCGGCCTTAGATGCTCTCGATAACGTCACGGTCGGAGAGACTGGCCCGGATATCAGTGTCGGCCTTGGCTGCAACATCGGGGCACCAAATTTGCATGGCTTCTTCCATGGTGTCCTTCACCATGTGCGCCACCCTGACAGCATCAACGCGATCGCACTCCACCACGACGCTGTCGTGAACCGTTTGAACTCCGACTGCTCGATCAAATTGAGATAGCCGTTCGTGGAGAAGCCCATAGGCCTCCAACATCACATCCGCGACACCCCCTTGTATAGGAGCATTTCTGTAAGCGTTGGCCATCTGTGACACGCGCGAAGCCAGAGACTTATTTAGAAGAAGAAGCATTGCTTCGAGCCCCATGCTTGTCTCGACCTCATCGACAATGACTCGCCGCAGCGGCCGGTCCTCTAGCAATTTTGTGATCTCCGCTGACGACATAAGCCGGCCAGCACTTTCAAAGTTCACATTGTGACTCTCGGACACGGTCCGGCGTACTCGTTCTGGTCCCTCTTTCAACGAACTGACAATGGTTTTGGCTGCTTGTCCCAAAACACCCTCGGTGTGAAATGTGAACTGTTGTCGACGGCCGGATTCAGTAAAGGACTGAAATCCGAAAGCTTCAAGATCTTCGGTGAGGACCACCGGCGCCTCAAACGACAGGGTCCAAGCAATTTCGTCGATCGTCCAGGGTGAACCCAGACGGGTAAACACCTCTTCAGCAGATGGCCAATTGCGGTACTCATCGCGATGTTGGCGGACCGCCTGACGTATTTGAGGCCAAATGGTGTGTAGTCGAAGAGTGAGTTGCCAGTCGATGTTGTGAGGCGACGAAGCTAACCCTTCAACGAACCGATCGCGACGGTTGACCCAAGCCGAAATTTGGGGATAGGCAGCGAGATATTGCTCAAGGAGTCGTTGACCTTCGTCGGTACTTGTCTCAACTCCGGCCTGAGAGAGACTCCGTGCCAACCCGGCGCCTCGTTGACCATAAACAATTCCGAAATTGATTCGCTTAGCTTTATCGCGGAATTCGGTATGTTTCCCCGGTTCGGATGCGGCCAAGGCTTGCATGTCAACGTTGAACATGCGTTCAGCGGTCGCGGAGTGGATATCGGTGCCTGCTCTGAACGCGTCACGCAGGTTGGTGTCGCCCGCTACCTGGGTGGCGAATCTTAACTCCGCTTGGCTCAAGTCTGAGTAAACGAAGACTCTGTCGGAATCGGCCGGTCTAATGTGCTGTTTCATTTTCGGAGAGAAGTTCTGCGCATTTGGCCTTCTACTTGCCAGTCTTCCGGTGTTTGTCCCCACGACCTGTAAGTACTCCGAATGCATCCGACCTTCGCTATCTATGTGTTCACGAATCGAATCTCCATAGGTGGAAAGGACTTTGGTCAGATCCCGATACTCCAACAACGCTTGGCAAATATCCCCACCGATTTCGGAGAGCACAGTTGCAGTGAGCGGGTCGGTCGGAAGCAACAAACGCTTCTCGCCGAACGCGTTCGAAGACCACGCGAGAACCTCTTCAGTGCCCCATTCGTTGAGAGCTTCCTTCGCCTGACGTTCACTTCCAGGATTCCACGACGGCTCCAACGCTCCGTCGAACAAGGTGCCTTGCCCGCCTCCAGTTAATTCGGCCAAACGTCCAGACACATGGATTCGTTGCTGGTCCATGCCGGCAAGTCGCTGTTCCCAGGCCACCCAATCAAAAGGAAGTCCGACCCTCTCCATGTGGTCTAGAAATGGACGCGCATGTTGTTCGAGTCGACACACCTCCGTCAGACCCGATGTCGCGATTCGGGACCTGATTTCTTCGGCGACCCACAATGTCTCTACCGCGTCTGCCGCCGCGTAGGTCACCTGTTCGACGCTTAAGGGGTTGTCTTTGGTGTACGAGAGTTGCGTACTCCCTTTACCTTCGACGCGTAGCCCGAGGTACCACTCAACGGCCCAGGCAAGTCCATGGTAGAAACCAAATCCGGTGCGACCCTGATGCAGCAAAGCATCCGCTAGCTGAGCATCCCACCACATCATGGAACCCAGAGACGCATCACTTTCGCGTGTAGGCGCGAAGAGGTCCCGATCAATTACGCGAGCGTCAAAATCGGCGTTCCAAGCATCCGCGGTGATTCCATTCAGCGCGGCGGCAACAGCTGAAGAGTCCAATTGACGTACGTCAAGAACCCAGGCGTTTTCCGACCCGTCTTCGTCGCGAGTGGCAGCAGAAATAACTCGGAGACTTCCAGGGCTGCTGTTAGGTCCCCTGAACGCTCCGGGGTCATACACCGTCTCTGTGTCGACAGCTCTCATCACCGATTGACGTAGCGCCGACGTGAAATCTTCTAACGAGGAGTCGTCAACGAAAGTGATGGGGACGTCGGCAACCGTTTTTGATGGCTGGGGTCGGGGATCGACGGGAATAGCCACAGCACGACACTAGATCTGGAAATTATGCAAATTCAGCAAGTCGCAGCTTTAACTCGTTTATTTCCGCTGGACTGAGATTCGCAAAACTCATTCTGAGCATCGCTTCGTCGTCTGGAGTGAAGGCGGTGCCCGGTATTACGAGAACATCGTGTTCGAGAACCAGTCTCCGTACCACCTCGGCAGTCGTGAGATCGGAGCTTGGTTGGCGAACCCACCCGAAATATGCGCCCGATGCGACCACTTCGAAGCCGCCCGGTTTGTTGGCCATTACGGTGAGAAACCTGTCTTCCAATTCCCGTACCCGGGCGACCTGTTCGAGCCGCCACTCCTGCGCATGAAGCAATCCCGCTAAAGCTGCCTCCTGCCCTATCCGAGGTGCACTAATTGCCACACAATCCAAGATTTTCAATGACTGGGTAATGATCCCGCTACCGCCCACTACCGCCCCACATCGATACCCCGGAATGGCAAAATCTTTGGAGAAACTGTGAAGGCTGATTACGTGGTCGGTCCAATCGTCGTTTTCGAAGAGTTGGTGAGTGCCGCTCTGCTGGTCGCGAAATGACCGATAAGTCTCATCAACGATAAGAGCGATGTTGTGGCGACGAGCCAGATCAGCGAAGCGATGGATGACATCCTTGGGGATGGTTACGCCTGTCGGATTGCCGGGGCTGACCAAGGTGATTAGTCGTGTCTTATCTGTAAGTAGATGCTCTGCATGCTCAGGATCGGGAATTAAATCGGGTCCAGGCTCTAAATGCCGAACATGGATCCCTTCCAGGCGAAGCCACATGTCGTGGTTGAAATAGAAGGGAGAAACGAGAAGAGCTTCGTCGCCGGGCGACGTCAGGGCGCTTGCCGCAATGCAGAACGCTTGGTTGCATCCGGCGGTAATAAGAACCGAATCGGCACTGATATCGGCCCCATATCCGTGGCTTAGATCGTTCGCGAATGCAGTCCGCAATGTCGGTAAACCCGGTTGTGGGGGATAACGACCCACATCGGGTTCGTGCGCCGCTTCTGCGATGCGTTCAATCACTACATCAGCTGCGGGAAAAGAAGGGGCAGCCTGAGACAGATCGAGGAGATCTCGGGAATTAGTTCTGAGTCCAACAAGCGCGTGCGCGGCTCCAATAGGTGAGTGGACCAAATCCACGACCCTTTCACTGAATCGCATCGGCCGCATCCACCTGCTCAGTCGCTATAGGGAACATCGATGAAATCACTTTCATCGCCGGCACCGGCGCCGAAAGCCTCACTTTCGAGCAACTCGATAAGGCGCTTAGCTACAGGACCTACGTCGCCCGAACCGACGGAAACACCGTCCCAAGATGTCACCGGGTACAGATGAGTGTCTCCGCCGCAAAGAAACATCTCTGAGATCAAATCGCCCCTGACCTCAGATGCCGGCACCGGGGCCTGCGATACAGAAGAAATCAGTCCCTCCTCGGTGAGTTCTGCAGCAGCAAGGTCCATTACTCGGCGAATCGTGGTGCCACTGAGAATTCCGTCGAAGGGAGGGGTACGAAAAACCCGATCGCTGGTGATGAAAGCGGCGTTCAAGACGCACGACTCGGCGATATAACCGTCGTTATCGACGAGAACGCCGAAGGTGCCGCCACGATCGACTGCTTCCATGTGGGTGAGCACGTTCAGCAAATAATTGTTCGACTTAATGGTCGCCAATAGAGGCGGCTTCATGGGTGTGTCCAGGACGGTCACCTCTGGAACTCCTGTGCGCATAGGGTCTGGTCCCTCACCCCCTAATGGGGTCGGATCGAAAATGACGCAATAAAAGCAACTCTCGGCACACTCCTTAGGGCTCGGAGAAAAACCGCCGGGCCCTACGCTCATCCAGTACCGAACCGCTCCGTCTCGAATACCAGCCGCACTCGCAGTGTCGATAACCATCTCGATCAGCTCTTCTTTGCTCCACGGATGTTCAATTCGCGCCAACGTAGCGCTCCGCAAAAGGCGGTCCATATGAACGCCTAATCGGTACAGCCGGCCAGACGCGAGGGTGCATGTGTCGAACACTCCGTGGCCTCTGTGCACAAGATGATCATCCAGAGGAATCTGCATCAAGGCGGGATCAGTGACGACTCCTCCAATCCAGGAGCTGAACATTGCCCTGTAGCCGGGCGCGCCACGTTTGCTCCTCAGCCGAGAAAGGACCTCTGATTCAGTAAGGACTCGACGAGTAGAGCCTGTCACGGACTTGAGACTACGGCTCATTGACCTTCAAGGTGAGCAACACCAAGTAGGAAGCAGCCACCAGTGTCTGTGTCAATCAGAAAGCGATGATGGGGTCAATTGGAGTAGAGGCTGCGGAACCGGCGAAGGCGGAGGCTATTTGTGACAACGAGAAACGATGACAAGGCCATTGCGATTGCTGCCTGAGTCGGCGCTAGAGAACCAGTTATGGCGAGCGGCAGAGCAACTGCGTTGTAGGAGAACGCCCAAACAAGGTTGACCTTTATCACCCGAAGAGTTTTGCGTGACAAAGCTATGCCGTCAGCAACCGCGCGAGGGTCGTTAGTCATGATGGTTAGATCTGCGGTATTCCTCGCGGCGTCAGTTCCTGATTGCATGGCGATACCGAGATCGGCGATCGCCAACGCAGGCGTGTCATTAATCCCGTCACCTACCATTGCTACGCATTGACCCTCGGCCTGCAGGGCCTGTATATGATCCCGCTTTTCCTCGGGCAACACCTCTGCAATGACTTTGTCAATGCAGACGTCTTGTGCGACAGCGTCAGCAACTTCGCGGCTATCCCCGGAGAGCAGAACGACTTCGAGGTCGAGATCGCGGAGCGCAGAAATGGCAGCTGCACTTGTTGGTCGAAGCTCGTCTCGAATGAAAACGGCCGCCTCAGCCGTGGGCCCTCGACCCAGAAAAATCGTCGTCCCTGAAATGGTTGGGTCTATGAGATTGGAAGGAACGTGTTCAAATAGCGCCCTCTTACCCACTCTCATTTCCTGTTCATCGACAGTGCCGGTCACGCCTTCGCCGGGGTGATTTACGAAGCTGCTGACCGACGCAGCTTCGTCGTAGAACGGCGCGAATGCCCGCGCTAAAGGGTGCTCCGACCTTGATTCCAGAGACCCGGCTAGCGACAAAAGAAGTGAGCGATTGTTGTCCGGAGCGATGACCTCGCTTACGGTTGGCTGCCCTTTAGTAAGGGTGCCTGTCTTGTCGAAAACCACCGTGTCAACAACACGGGTGGAGTCCAAAACGTGAGCTCCAGCGACGATGACTCCCAACTGGGCGGCGCGACCGGTTCCGACGAGCACCGCAAGGGGCGTTGCCAAACCGAGAGCGCACGGGCAAGAGACGATGAGCACTGCAATAGCGGCCGTGAACGTGTCACCCAGTTCGTGGCCCAGGAGTAGTCGAACCCCCAGTGTGCCAACCGCCAGAGCTATCACGATAGGTACGAACGTCGCTGCTACACGGTCAGCGAGACGTTGTATCGGGGCCTTGCCAGCTTGAGCGTCTTCAACCAGCCTCGCGACTCGGGCAATCTCTGTGTCTTCACCCACAGCGGTGGCCTCAACGACCAAAGAGCCAGCGCCGTTGAGCACGCCGCCCGCGACCATCGCGCCGGGCGCGACATCCACCGCAGTTGACTCACCGGTTGTTTGAGAAGCATCTACCTCGGAAGTCCCGTCAACGACTCGACCATCGGTGGCAACGCGCTCTCCGGGGGCGACGATAAATTGCATCCCCACTTGCAGCTCTTCAATGTGAAGTTCTCGGCCGTCCCGTAAATGAACCGTGCTGGGAGCGATATCTGCAAGCGCGCGCAACGAATCACCTGAAGTCCGCATCGCCCTGGCCTCCCACCATTTGCCGAGCAACACGAAAGCTACGATCGCGGTGGCACCCTCAAAGTGAAGAGTTCGATCCGTTCTCGACACCAACACGATGACTGACCATGACCAGGCTGTGAGCGTTCCAAGCGAGACCAGGGTGTCCATTGCCAAGGAGCCCTGACGGATCTGAAGGCGAGCGGAGTGATGAAAAGTCCAGCCCGCCCACCAGACGCTGATAGTCGCCAAAGCCGCTGTTACCCAGTCGCTGCTCGGGAATTCGACGAACATCATGACTAAAGCCGCAACTGCGATGCAGAGAGCCGGGATAGCGCGTCGAGCGAGAGTTGCTTCTGTGGCGGCTTGAATTTCGGCACGGTTGCCATCTTCGGAAGCTCGGAAGCCGAGGCTCGCGACCAGGGCACGCATTGTGGCCCGATCCACTGATTGGTCATGCCAAATGAGCGACGTCGCGGTAGCGAAGTTCACTCGAGCGTCGCGGACACCGCTTAACTGCGCGAGAGAAGATTCAATACGAGCCGCGCACGCGGTGCAGGTCATGCCTTCAATAATGAATTGAGTGCGTTCCGCGGCAGAGTCCTGATTCACCGCAGAAGCGCCGACAGCCATGAGGCAATGATACTGGCGCATTCGCGATCGCCGAGCGGCGCTCACGCCCGTACCCTGGGATGGCGATGTCGGAGCCCCAGCAACACTTTCATCTACATACGTTGGGCTGTCCCAAGAATCAGGTCGACTCAGACAAGATCGCAGGGACCCTCCTTGATGATGGTTTGATCCC
>Ga0209034_10000292_pt1 | contig 25032 bp, 27 predicted proteins | sample MarorgKNORR_S2LV_2_FD_188219 | JGI IMG/M metagenome (GOLD analysis project Ga0209034, IMG submission 188219) | Marine microbial communities from the Southern Atlantic Ocean, analyzing organic carbon cycling - 250m_A/KNORR_S2/LV (SPAdes) (version 2) | ecosystem: Environmental > Aquatic > Marine... | reverse complement strand
GATTCTTAACCAGATCACCTGCCCCTTTGTAATCCCGCAGACCCGGACGGCTTCCTCTCTTAATCTCTTCGATGACAGCCTTGCCCTGATGATATTTAAGATCGACGCTTATTACCGCCTTACCCTTTTCTTCATTGATGGCATAACCAGTTATATACCCTTCGTCTTCCAGTACCTTACTGATGGCCACCTTGATCTTAGAAGACGGACAGCTCATCGTCGGCAATTTTGCCATTTGTGCATTTCTAATGCGGGTCAAGAAATCTGCAATAGGATCTGACATGCTCATATCTCTTCTCCTGGCTACCAGCTTGCCTTTGTCAAGCCGGGTATATCTCCACGCATTGCTGCTTCTCGTAATTTGTTGCGACCGAGACCAAATTTCCGATAAACACCATGAGGACGCCCTGTAATCTTACAGCGGCGTTGTTGGCGAACTGGGCTGGCATCACGCGGAAGTTTCTGTAACTTCATTTGGGATTCCCATTTCTCATCATCGGTGGCGTTTACATCTTTTAAAATAGCTTTCAGCTTTGCTCGCTTGTCCGCATACTTTTGAACAGTACGTTCACGCTTTTTCTCTCTGGCAATCATTGAAGATTTAGCCATATTAAGATTCCTCTTGATTTTCGTCAGCTGACGCTTCTTCCAGCTGTAAATCTACAGATTCCCGTTCTTCTGCTTGTATTAGGGTTTCCTCAGCAGTTTCCTCCGCGGCGGGAACTTTTTCTGCTTCTGCTGCTTCCGCTGAGCTTTCTTCGCTAACTTCCCGTGCAGCGGGTGCTTCTTCTGACTCTAACTCTGCTGTTCCGGCTTCTGCTACTATTTCCGCTAGGGTTTCTTCGGCTATTTCCTCTTCGGCAGGCGCTTCTTCCACTGGTGCTTCGTGATTTGGATCGGTTTTTTCATCAATCGTCGTAGAAATTACTCGGAAGGGAAATCGCAGCGCTGTCAGCAAAGCGCGGCCCTCATCGTCGTTCCGTGCCGTCGTAGTTATGGTTATGTCCAGACCACGTAGTGTGTCGATCTTGTCGTAATCTATCTCCGGAAAGATAATCTGCTCATTAACCCCCATGGCGAAATTACCCTGGCCGTCGAAAGACTTGGGGCTTAAGCCTCTGAAGTCCCTGATTCGTGGAATAGCGATTCCTACCAATCTTTCTAAGAACTCATACATCCGCTCTCCACGCAAGGTGACCTTGCACCCAATAGGCCAACCTTCCCGAATTTTGAATCCTGCAATACTTTTACGCGCTTTTGTAATGACAACTTTCTGACCGCTAATTAGTTCCAGATCATTCGTGGCATTTTCCAATATTTTCTTGTCCGCAACGGCTTCTCCCAGACCCATGTTAAGGACCACCTTAGTAACCTTTGGAACACGCATCGTGTTCGCAAAACCGAATTGTTTGGACAATTCAGGTACTACTTCATTTTGATAAAACTGTTTCAGCTGAGCCATGATTGGCATCCACCATTGTTTAATCTATATCTTGACCATTTGATTTGAAGATTCGCTTCTTCGCGCCATCTTCCAGCACTTCAATACCAACGCGATCTGGCTTATTCTCAGTCGCATTAAAAATAGCAATATTCGATATGTGCAGTGGAGCTTCCTTCTCAATAATGCCTCCGGCCTGACCCAAGTTTGGGTTCGGCCGAGTGTGCCGCTTGACCATATTCACACCAGCAACTATCAACTTGTCATTACCAATAATACGAGAAATAGTTCCGCGCTTACCCTTGTCTTTACCAGTGATGACAATTACCTCGTCATCTTGTCTTAGCTTATTCATTTCTGAAATTTCTCTGTTATCTGCTTCTAGTGCAATTACAGCACTTCAGGCGCAAGTGAAATAATTCGCATAAATTTCTCGGTACGAAGTTCTCTAGTTACGGGACCGAATACACGTGTACCTATTGGCGCTTCTTGGTTGTTCAGCAGAATGGCCGCATTATCGTCGAAACGAATCACAGATCCGTCTCCTCGCCGCACTCCTTTCTTCGTCCGAACAACCAACGCAGTCAGTACCTGACCCTTTTTTACCTTACCTCGCGGAATAGCTTCCTTGACCGTAACTTTAATAACATCACCAATACGTGCATAGCGGCGATGGGACCCTCCCAAGACCTTGATACACATCACGCGTCGTGCGCCGCTGTTATCGGCCACATCTAAGTAAGACTGCACTTGAATCATCGACCCACTCCATCACTTATTCGTCTTACGAATACCGACTCTTATTCCTAAACCTGTGTTGCTCGTTCATCTATTGACACAAGTGCCCAACTCTTGGTTTTCGACACAGGGCGAATTTCCTCAATCGTTACCTCATCACCTGGCAAACACTCGTTGTTTGCATCATGGGCATGGATCTTGGTTGAGCGCTTAATTATCTTGCCGTAAACCGGATGCGTCACACGACGCTCAACTAACACCACGATGGATTTATCCATCTTGTTGCTGACAACCTTACCAGACGCAATGCGCGCTCGTTTCTCTTGATCTGGTTGTTTTTCTTGAATCTCAGTATCCGACATTGTTTGCCTTAGCCCTTTTGTCTTTCTGTAATAATTGTTTTTACGCGCGCAATATCTTTTCTCACTTCATCTACTAAATGTATCTGACCGAGTTGACCAGTGGACTTTTGCATGCGGTAATTAAATTGATCCTTATAGAGTTCCTGCAGTTGTTCCTGCAACTCCTCTATCGATTTTTCTCTCAATTCTTCCGCTTTCATTCAGTAACCTTTGCCCTTCGTATTTTGCAAAATACCTCTATTAATAGCACCGCTTTCAATAACAATATCGTGTTGACAGACTCGGCGATCTTATTTCGTCAACATTCTTTTATATTTACATCACCGTCCGCTTAACAAATGCTGTTTGGAACGGCAGCTTTGCTGAAGCCAACGAAAAAGCTTCACGCGCAAGTTCTTCGTCAACACCCTCGATCTCGAACATAATGCGCCCTGGTTGAATTTGAGCAACCCAATATTCAACATTTCCTTTACCTTTACCCTGACGCACTTCCAGAGGTTTCTGCGTAATCGGCTTGTCGGGAAATACTCGGATCCATATCTTTCCGCCACGTTTCACCCGCCGGGTCATTGCACGACGGGCTGCCTCAATCTGACGTGCTGTCAAACGACCACGCGAAATAGCCTTTAAACCATACTCGCCAAAATCCACTTTACTGCCGCGATGGGACAGGCCCCGATTACGGCCTTTCATCATCTTACGGAACTTTGTTCGCTTAGGTTGTAACACTACTTTAACCCTCTAACTGGCAGCATTCTGCTTAGGCACAATTGCTTCATTGAGATCTAGAATCTCACCTTTAAATATCCAAACCTTTACACCTATAATTCCATAGGTGGTACTAGCTTCTGAGGTTGCATAGTCTATGTCAGCACGCAGGGTATGCAACGGCACTCGACCTTCCCTATACCACTCTGAACGTGCTATCTCTACTCCTCCTAAACGGCCTCCTACCTGAACCTTAATGCCTTCAGCCCCCTGACGCATGGCATTCTGCACGGCGCGTTTCATTGCACGACGAAACATCACTCGGCGCACCAATTGCTGAGCCACACTGTCAGCAACAAGTTGTGCGTCAAGATCGGGCTTACGAATTTCCTCGATGTTGATTTGCACGGGAATACCCATTTTCTTAGTCAATATCCCTCTTAGGGCTTCAACATCTTCACCCTTCTTGCCAATCACTATACCTGGTCGCGCAGTGTAGATAGTTATCTTAGCGGTCTGTGCCGGCCGTTCGATATCGACTCGGGAGACTGAGGCGCTAGCAAGTCGCTTCTTAATAAAATCTCTGACCTGTAAATCAACCAACAAATTCTCGGAATATTCCCGCCCTTCAGCAAACCATACCGAAGTGTGTTTTTTTACAATTCCAAGGCGGATACCTGTTGGATGTACTTTTTGACCCATCCTAATCTCCTAGCTATCAGCGACCGTAATTGTTATATGACATGACCGCTTCAAGATACGATCAGCGCGACCTTTCGCCCTCGGCATAATGCGTTTCATTGTCATTCCCTCGTCAACACAAATTGTTGTTATTTTCAGTTCATCCACATCTGCGCCTTCGTTATGTTCAGCATTCGCAATAGCAGCATTCAATACCTTTTTGATAATGGCTGCTCCTTTCTTAGGGCTGTAGGTCAGCAGATCTAAAGCTTCTTCAACCCCTTTACCACGCACTTGGTCGGCAACCAATCTTGCTTTCTGAGCCGATAGGCGAACACCTCTTAATTTCGCTACTACTTCCATGTCATCACCTAAGGCGTCTTCTTGTCCGCGGTATGACCACGGTATGAACGTGTGGAAGCAAATTCTCCTAATTTATGACCCACCATGTCTTCATTGACGAAAACCGGGACATGTTGTCGCCCGTTGTGCACTGCAATAGTTAACCCGATCATATCGGGAGAAACCATGGATCGGCGCGACCAAGTTTTAATTGGTCGTTTGTCATTGCTTTGGACCGCAGTCTGCACCTTCTTCATCAAGTGAAAATCAATAAACGGACCTTTTTTTAGTGAACGTGGCACGAATTTATCCTTTATAACCTATCTCTATTTACGGCTTGAATTTCTGCGACGAACTATCATGTTGTCAGTTCGCTTGTTTGTTCTAGTCTTGTAACCTTTGGTTGGTGTACCCCAAGGTGACACCGGGTGACGTCCACCAGAGGTACGTCCTTCACCACCTCCATGAGGGTGATCTACCGGATTCATCGCGACACCCCGAACGGTCGGTCTTACACCTCGCCAGCGTTTAGCGCCCGCTTTGCCCAAGGATCGGAGTGAATGCTCAGAATTGGAGACTTCACCTAGGGTAGCGCGACAACTACTCAATACTTTGCGCATCTCACCGGAACGTAGCCGGAGTGTCGCGTAATCTCCTTCACGGGCAACTAGCTGTAAAGAAGTGCCTGCACTTCGTGCGATCTGGGCGCCTTTACCCGGCTTCATCTCAGCACAATGCACGGTGCTACCCAATGGAATATTCCTCAGTGGCAGACAGTTGCCCACCTTTATAGGAGCTTCTTCACCTGACATGAGAATATCTCCCTTTGCCACCTTATCTGGCGCGATAATATATTTCCGTTCACCATCGGCATAAAGCAGCAAAGCTATGTTGGCAGAGCGGTTAGGGTCGTATTCGAGCCGTTCAATCTTTGCCTCGATATCATCCTTATTCCGCTTAAAATCTATAATCCGGTATTTCTGTTTATGCCCTCCACCCTGGTGGCGTCGAGTAATACGCCCTTTGTTATTTCTACCACCAGTTTTTGTCTTAGGCGCAGTCAATGGTGAGCAAGGCTTACCTTTATGAAGATCTGGGTTCACAACCTTAACGACGAAACGGCGTCCCGGGGAAGTCGGCTTACATTTGATTACTGGCATGACTTAATCCTCTGTCCCCGATTACCCGATATCCGCAAAATCAATTTCATGGCCTGCCTCAAGGCGCACATAGGCCTTCTTCCAGCCTGACTTACGGCGAATCCTGCCACCAACATTGCGCTTAGCCTTCCCTTTAACATTCAACACCTGAAGATCATCAACCACCACATTAAAAATAGATTCCACTGCTTGCTTGATCTCTGGCTTAGTTGCATCCTTTATTACCCTGAAGGCATATTGATTAACATTTTCACCCATCAGGGTAGTTTTCTCAGAAACGTGAGGACCGAGTATTACTGTGTACATCCGTTCCACATTCACGACAGCATTTCCTCAACTTTCTTAAGTGCCGAAACCGTAATCAGCACTTTTTCAAACCCGATTAGACTCACCGGATCGAGTCCTGACACGTCTAGAGCATCGACTTTGTGTAGATTTCTTGCCGCTAGGTAAAGATTCTTTTGTACTTGATCAGAAACTATGAGCACGTTTTCTAGATCAAATTCTTTGAGCTTGTTAACCAAGTCTTTTGTTTTGTGGGATTCGACTGTGAATTCATTAACGACAAGCAGTCGATTTTGTCGGATCAGTTCTGAGAGAATACACTGCATCGCTCCGCGGTACATTTTCTTATTCAGTTTCTTACTGTAGTCCTGGGGCTTAGCTGCAAACGTAACACCACCACTGCGCCAAATGGGACTGCGAATAGTTCCAGCTCGAGCTCGACCCGTTCCTTTCTGCCGCCATGGCTTGCGACCACCACCGCGTACTTCAGAACGAGTCTTTTGTTTAACACTACCTTGGCGAGCACCTGCCATATAGGTAACTACAGTCTGATGCACCAGCGGTTCGTTGTATTCGCGACTGAAGGATTGGTCCGAAAGTGAGATTTTCTCCTTACCTGTCTTCTTTCCGGGTAATGCGAGAGCTAATTCCATTGCTTAATTACCCCCTTCCCTTGACAGTAGGACGGACGATAACTTTTGATCCCGTTGCGCCAGGTACTGCTCCCTTAATGAGAAGAAGGTTATTCTCGAGATCGATTCTCACTACTTCTAATGACTGAGTAGTCTTTTTCTGGTTCCCCATTTGGCCAGCCATCTTTTTGCCTTTCCACACTTTACCTGGCGTCTGGCATTGCCCTATCGAACCAGGAGCGCGATGTGAAAGAGAATTACCGTGGGTAGCATCCTGCATATGAAAATTGTGGCGCTTTACACTTCCTTGGAATCCCTTGCCTTTCGAAGTACCGGTCACATCCACTTTTTGTCCGGCTTCAAACAGGTCGACTTTGATCTCACCACCAAGTTCAAGTTCTATTGTATCCTCGTTCTCGATACGAAATTCCCAGAGACCTTCTCCAGCTTCGGTATTTGCCTTGGCGAAGTGACCAACCGCTGCCTTGCCGACCTGAGAAGCCTTGCGAGACCCAGTAGTAACCTGAATCGCACTGTAGCCATCCGTTTCCGCTGTTTTAATTTGCGTGACTCGGTTCGGTTGAACTTCTAAAACCGTAACTGGTACAGAGTTTCCTTCTTCAGTGAAAACGCGTGTCATACCGCTCTTTCGACCGATCAATCCTAGTGGCATTATTTTAAACCTCACCGTGCAAGGGGCTAAAACCCGCTGTGGCCGCTGACGCGTTGCACTTATGCGATTTCCCGATATGGATGGGGAAACAAGACATTTCAGTGCTCCAAAACTTCGTTAAAAAGGGCAACGAGGACTGAACGCTCTATTGCCTGGTCATGTTTTTGGCTATTTACTGCAGGCTGATCTGCACTTCTACACCGGCAGCCAAGTCAAGCTTCATCAAGGCATCTACTGTTTTTTCAGTTGGCTCTACGATATCCAGCAGTCGCTTGTGAGTGCGAATCTCATACTGATCCCTAGCATCTTTGTTCACATGCGGCGAAATCAATAAAGTAAATCGCTCCTTATTCGTTGGCAGCGGAATGGGTCCTTTGACCTGCGCTCCGGTGCGTTTTGCAGTGTCTACGATTTCCTGGGTAGATTGATCTATTAGGCGATGGTCAAATGCCTTAAGCTTAATTCTGATTCGCTGATTCTGCATCTACATTAAACCAAAAACCGTTATAAATTAATAAGTTACCGAATTATTTTCTGGCACACAATTTCTAAATGCCAAAAAGGATGCGAATTTTATAGGCCGCATGCTCTTTAGTCAAGGGAAAAAGGCGCTCAACCCCGCATATTTTGTGGCCTTGAGCGATTTTCGCTTGAACCTAAAATTATCTAAAAACAACAAATTTCTAACAACTTCCCTTTCTTTCAAAATTTGCTTCGGCGCTTTAGTACTTATTAAGTCCTAACTTGCCTACTTATTATTGATGATACCTTCAGCTATGCTACCAGGCACTTCAGCGTATTTATCAAATTCCATCGTGTAAGTCGCACGGCCCTGGGTAGCAGAACGCAAATCAGTTGCGTATCCAAACATTTCGGACAAAGGAACATCAGCGGTAATTACTTTTCCGCTAGCGCTGTCTTCCATCCCTTGCACCATGCCACGTCGACGATTCAAGTCACCCATCACATCACCCATATATTCTTCGGGAGTAACCACTTCCACGGCCATAACCGGCTCCAGTAGCGCTGGGTTAGCTTCAAGAGCTCCCTTTCTTAGCGCTAATGATCCAGCGATCTTGAAGGCCATCTCGCTAGAATCCACGTCATGGAACGATCCATCATATAACGTAACCTTCATAGCCAAGAGGGGGTAGCCCGCTAGACAGCCGTTCTGCATCTGTTCATAAACGCCTTTGTCCACTGCGGGAATATATTCCTTCGGTATAACTCCACCGACAATTTGATTGACGAACTCGTAATCAGCGTCCGCAGGCAGTGGCTCAAGGCGCAACCAGACGTGACCGTACTGACCGCGACCACCAGATTGTTTGACGTGTTTACCCTCAATCTCAACCGTCTTGCGAATAGTTTCACGATAAGCCACCTGCGGCTTACCAATGTTGGCTTCAACGGAAAACTCACGCCTCATCCTGTCTACCAGTACGTCGAGGTGGAGTTCTCCCATTCCCGAAATAATCGTCTGCCCAGATTCCTCATCGGTTTCAACTCGGAATGATGGATCCTCTTGCGCAAGTTTACCAAGCGCGATGCCCATCTTTTCTTGGTCTGCTTTACTCTTAGGTTCAACCGCAACCGAAATTACCGGTTCTGGGAAATCCATCTTTTCCAGAGTTACGATGTTATCCGCACTACAAAGAGTTTCACCTGTAGTTACGTCTTTGAGTCCAATCGCAGCAGCTATATCACCAGCCAGTACTTCCTTAATTTCTTCGCGGGTATTAGAGTGCATTTGCACCATACGCCCAACGCGTTCTTTTTTATACTTAAGTGGATTGTAAACTGTGTCCCCCGACTTCAGTTTGCCGGAATAGACACGGAAAAATGTTAGCGTGCCAACGTAGGGGTCAGTTGCAATCTTAAAAGCCAGTGAAGCAAACGGCGCTTCGTCGTCGGCTTCACAGGTGGTCGGTGTACCATCTTCCTTAACGCCTTCGATCCCCTTTACCTCGGTCGGCGCAGGCATGTAATCAACTACTGCATCCAGTACAGCTTGTACTCCTTTATTCTTGAAAGCAGAACCACACAGAACGGGCACGATTTCGTTAGCCAGCGTACGCTCTCGAATTCCTTTCATTATGTCTAATTCACTTAGGTCTTCATTTTCAAGGTACTTCTCCATTACCTCTTCATTGGCCTCTGCAGCCGCCTCAATCATTTGTGCGCGCCATTCATCACTCAAGGCCCGCATATCATCTGGAATGTCAGTGTATTCAAAGGTAGCACCCTGATCTTCTTCACTCCAGATGATAGACTTCATCTTCACCAGATCGATAACTCCTTTGAACCCTTCTTCAGCACCAATAGCCAATTGCAGAGGCACAGCATTGGCTCCCAGACGCTCTTTCATCTGGTTAACAACCTTAAGAAAATCCGCACCGGCTCGATCCATCTTGTTGACGAATACCATGCGTGGTACTTCGTAGCGATTTGCCTGGCGCCACACGGTCTCAGTCTGGGGCTGCACACCAGAAGTAGCACAAAGAACGACGATTGCTCCATCGAGTACTCGCAGTGAGCGCTCAACCTCGATGGTGAAGTCCACGTGCCCCGGTGTGTCAATGATGTTAATACGGTGCTCATCGTACTGATTATCCATACCATGCCAGAAACAAGTGGTTGCGGCAGACGTAATAGTAATTCCACGCTCTTGTTCTTGTTCCATCCAATCCATAACCGCCGCACCGTCATGTACTTCTCCTATCTTGTGAGAAATACCGGTATAAAAGAGAACACGTTCCGTGGTAGTCGTCTTACCAGCGTCTACGTGCGCAGCAATTCCTATATTGCGGTAACGGCTTAGGGGGTGTTTTCTAGCCACGGTAGTACCCTCAAAATAATAAATTCAATTAAAAACGATAATGTGAAAACGCTCGGTTTGCTTCCGCCATGCGATGCACATCTTCGCGCTTCTTAACGGCACTTCCGCGACCTTCTGAAGCGTCTGTAATCTCACCGGCCAGTCGGAGCGCCATAGATTTTTCACTACGAGCGCGCGAATGTTCTACAAGCCAACGCATGGCCAGAGCATTGCGCCGTTCAGCACGAACCTCAATCGGCACCTGGTAAGTGGCACCACCGACGCGGCGAGACTTAACCTCAACCATCGGAGCAATACTTTCCAGTGCTTTTTCGAATACTTCCAAGGGATCGGACCCGGACTTCTCACCAACTACATCAAGAGCACCATATACGATTCTTTCGGCAACAGATTTCTTGCCATCGACCATAACGTGGTTCATGAATTTAGCTAGGACTTTACTTCCGAATTTGGGATCTGGCAGAACTTCACGTTTTGCCACGACTCTTCTTCTAGGCATAAGCGACCTCTATGTTTATTCAGGTTAATCCAGGATTCCTTACCAACGGCGCGCCACTGGCAAACACCCAGCCTTACTTCAACCTCATCAAAATTTTTAAGAGCCTTGATGAGTCACACAATCCTTATGCTTGTGATTGGCTCTGAAATAAGAGTAACGGTTTACTTAGCCCGTTTGACTCCATATTTGGAGCGACCTTGCTTGCGATCAGATACACCAGATGTATCGAGGGTCCCCCGAACGATATGGTAACGCACGCCGGGCAAATCTTTTACACGTCCACCGCGAATGAGAACAACTGAATGCTCCTGAAGATTATGACCTTCGCCCCCGATGTAAGAGGTTACTTCGTAACCATTAACCAAGCGCACTCGGCAGACCTTCCTTAGTGCAGAATTTGGTTTCTTCGGTGTGGTCGTATAGACCCTAGTGCAGACACCACGTTTTTGCGGCGAACGCTGTAGAGCGGGCACATCACTCTTTTTTACCCTACTCTTTCGGGTCTTACGGACTAACTGATTAATCGTTGCCATAGGTTTATATAAGAACCTCTAATAAGACATATCCACGGCGACTCCAAGTAGCCGGCATTGAACCAGCTCATAGGACTTCGAAAACGATGCGAGAGTGTAATGATCTCGAAACTTCGAGTCAACATTTTCCAGAACTATAACGTGGGAAACTCCTAACTGTCAGCCTCCTCACTAAGTGCTTCACTAAGTGCAGCTTCGAGTTCGCTGGCGCTTATGGCTTCGAGATCGGCGTCCTCAGCATAGGCTTTCTTGCGGGCCTCATGGTAAGCAAGGCCGGTTCCGGCTGGTATCAGTCTTCCCACTACAACGTTTTCCTTGAGGCCCCGTAAGAAGTCACGCTTTCCTGTGACAGCTGCTTCGGTGAGTACTCGGGTTGTTTCCTGGAAGGAAGCAGCAGAAATAAAGGATTCAGTTGCAAGTGAAGCCTTGGTAATACCAAGTAACATCCGTTCGAACTTTGCCGGTTCTTTCCCATCTTCCTCTAACTGATCGTTGATCTCCAAGATTTGAGTAAAGGTGAGCTGTTCTCCCTTGATCAGATTGGATTCACCCGGTAGGGTAATTTCGACCTTACGTAGCATCTGGCGAACTATGACCTCGATGTGCTTATCGTTGATCCGCACTCCCTGGAGTCGGTACACATCTTGAACTTCATTTACGATGTACTGTGCCAAGGCTTCGACACCCTTCAACCGCAAAATATCATGGGGAGCAGGCGGGCCTTCCGAAACCACTTCACCTTTTTCTATATGCTCTTGGTCGTAGACAGTCATGGAGCGCCATTTCGGAATTAAAGTCTCATAATGATCTGATCCGTCTATCGGATTAACTCCATCTTTCGGAGTTATGACTAACCTGCGCTTTCCTTTGGTTTCCTTACCAAAGCTAACAATGCCAGAAATCTCGGCGAGAATAGCGGGCTCCTTGGGCTTACGGGCCTCGAATAGATCTGCAACCCGTGGCAAACCCCCGGTGATATCGCGAGTCTTTGAGCCTTCCTGTGGAATACGAGCAATGACGTCTCCGATGTTAAGAACTGCTCCGTCCTTCAATCCAATAATGGCATTGGCCGGCATGAAATAGTTAGCCGGTCTATCTGTGCCCGGTAAACATACTTCTTTACCCTTCTTGTCCACCACATTCACAGAAGGTCGAAGTTCCTTCGCAGAGGCGCCACGTTCGGCTGGATCAATAACTGAGATGCTGGAAAGCCCGGTAATCTCATCCGTCTGTTCGCGAACAGTTATTCCTTCTTCCATCGCTTCAAAAGCCACCTTACCCGCCACCTCAGAAACAATCGGGTGAGTATGGGGGTCCCAGGTCGCAACAACTTGGCCAGCCTCCACGTCAGTCTTCTTACCTATAGTAATTACTGCGCCGTAGGGCAATTTGTAGCGCTCTCTTTCTCTTCCACTTGTATCGTTAACTATTAATTCTCCGGATCGGGTAACCACTACTAACTCACGCTTGGTGTTCTCGACCGTCGTCATGTTTTGCAAGTGAATCGTACCGTTGTTCTTCACCTGGATGTTGTCAGAAGCAGTGGCTCGTGACGCAGCTCCCCCAATGTGAAAGGTACGCATTGTCAACTGAGTGCCTGGCTCGCCGATAGATTGGGCCGCTATTACACCAACCGCCTCTCCCACATTCGCAAGGTGACCACGTGCAAGATCTCTTCCATAACACTGACTACAAATGCCGAATCGAGTTTCACAGGTTATCGGAGAACGTACATACACTTCGTCCACACCGCAGGTTTCCAGCTTATCTACCATGCGCTCATTAATCATGGACCCAGCACCAGCGATTAATTCACCGTTTTCTTCTGTGAGTACGTCGATCGCTAGTACACGACCCAACACGCGATCACCCAAAGGTGCGATGATGTCACCTCCTTCAATAATAGGCGCCATTGTCAAGCCTTGCTCGGTTCCACAATCCTGCCCCGTGATGACCAAATCTTGCGAAATATCCACCAGACGACGAGTCAAATAACCAGAATTAGCCGTCTTTAAGGCTGTATCCGCTAACCCCTTACGAGCGCCATGAGTTGAAGTAAAGTATTGGGATACGTTCAGCCCTTCACGGAAATTGGCTGTAATAGGTGTTTCAATGATAGAACCATCCGGACGAGCCATTAATCCGCGCATACCGGCCAACTGCCTTATTTGGGCAGGGGAGCCTCTAGCACCCGAATCAGCATAAACATATACAGAGTTAAACGATTCCTGGCTTTCCTCCTCCCCTTCCTTGTTAATCACTGCCTCACTTGAAATCCCTTCCATCATGGATTTAGCCACAATGTCATTAGCTCGTGACCAGATATCTATTACTTTGTTGTACTTCTCGCCCTGCGTTACCAAGCCAGAAGCAAACTGGTTCTCGATTTCCTCCACTTCAGAATTAGCCTGACTAATGATCGCTGCCTTCTCTTCAGGGATAACAAAGTCATTAACACCGATGGAAGATCCGGAACGAGTTGAGAATTTATATCCCGTATACATTAACTGGTCAGCAAAGATAACCGTTTCCTTCAGACCCACATCTCGGTAACAAGCATTAAGAATTTGGGAAATTTGTTTCTTCGCCATCTTCTGGTTCACCATCGAGAATGGGAGACCTTCTGGAACAATATTAAAAAGCAACACCCGCCCTACGGTGGTATCCACTATCTCAGTCGTAATCTCTTTTTCGGCGTCGTCTCTAAAATTGACATCCGTGATACGAACCTTGATCCGAGCTTGTAAGTCAATTTGACGTGTATCGTAGGCGCGTTGCACTTCTTTCGCATCCGCAAAGACCATCCCTTCACCCTGAGCATTAACACGTTCGCGGGTCATGTAGTACAAGCCCAGCACCACGTCTTGAGAAGGTACTATGATAGGTTCACCGTTGGCTGGTGCCAAAATGTTATTAGTGGACATCATCAGTGTACGGGCCTCCAATTGAGCCTCCAACGTCAGTGGTACGTGGACTGCCATCTGATCTCCATCGAAATCCGCGTTATAAGCTGCGCATACTAATGGGTGCAACTGAATCGCCTTACCCTCGATCAATACAGGTTCAAATGCCTGAATCCCTAGACGATGTAGAGTGGGAGCGCGATTTAGCAGAACTGGATGCTCACGGATTACCTCAGCAAGAATATCCCAGACCTCCGCTGTCTCCCTCTCTACCATCTTCTTCGCAGCCTTAATAGTGGTAGCAAGTCCACGACGCTCTAACTTGCCAAAGATGAACGGCTTAAACAATTCAAGTGCCATTTTCTTAGGTAGCCCGCATTGATGCAGCTTCAGGGTAGGTCCGACCACAATAACTGAACGTCCGGAGTAATCTACTCGCTTACCCAGTAAGTTTTGGCGAAAACGACCTTGTTTACCTTTGATCATGTCAGCCAGTGATTTCAACGGCCGCTTGTTTGACCCGGTAATGGCACGACCACGTCGCCCATTGTCTAGCAAAGCGTCTACTGCTTCCTGCAGCATACGCTTCTCGTTTCGAACGATAATGTCCGGAGCATTGAGATCCAATAATCTCTTTAATCGGTTGTTACGGTTAATCACCCGACGATACAAATCGTTAAGGTCGGAAGTGGCGAATCGACCACCATCGAGAGGCACTAGCGGGCGCAGATCCGGTGGTAGAACCGGTAAAACCGTCATGATCATCCACTCAGGTTTATTTCCAGAATTGACAAAGGCTTCCAATAGTTTTAGCCGCTTTGACAGCTTCTTTAACTTTGTTTCTGAGTTGGTCGCAGGTATTTCTTCACGTAATCGAAGTACTTCAGCATCAACGTCCATATCCTTCATTAAGGCCTGAACTGCTTCAGCTCCCATCTTCGCTTCGAATTCATCGCTAAATTCTTCCATAGCTTCATAGTATTGCTCATCATTAAGCAACTGGCCTTTTTCGAGAGTAGTCATACCCGGATCAGTTACGACAAAAGACTCGAAGTAAAGAATACGTTCGATATCTCGTAGTGTCATATCCAGTAACAACCCTATTCGAGAGGGCAAACTTTTGAGGAACCAAATGTGGGCCACGGGGCTGGCCAACTCAATATGGCCCATGCGGTCACGACGCACCTTGCTCAACGCGACTTCTACGCCGCACTTCTCGCAAATCACACCGCGGTGTTTAAGCCGCTTATACTTGCCACACAGACACTCGTAATCTTTTACTGGCCCGAATATTTTGGCGCAGAATAGGCCATCTCTTTCTGGTTTGAAGGTCCGGTAATTAATAGTTTCTGGTTTTTTAACCTCGCCAAATGACCAAGCTCGGATCATTTCCGGAGAAGCTAACCCTATTCGAATGGAATCAAACTCATCTGACGGAGATTGAGACTTAAGCAACCCTAATAGGTCTTTCATTCTATTCCCTCCGCTTGGCTAATCGAAAATTAGTCAAGCTTTAAATCTTCAATAATTTCTTGTGAATGGACTCTTAATTAACTGGCTAGGAACAAACTATTTACTTACATCCAATTCCATATCGATAGCCAGGGATCTAATCTCTTTAACCAGTACGTTAAACGACTCCGGCATTGCTGGTTCCATACGATGATCTCCATCTACAATGTTCTTATACATCTTGGTGCGCCCAGCAACGTCATCTGACTTAACAGTCAGCATCTCTTGTAGCGTATACGCGGCGCCATACGCCTCCAGTGCCCACACTTCCATTTCTCCGAAGCGTTGGCCGCCGAACTGGGCTTTACCACCTAGAGGCTGCTGTGTAACTAGACTATAGGACCCTGTCGATCGCGCATGCATCTTGTCATCAACCAAGTGATTCAGTTTTAGCATATACATGATGCCTACCGTAACGCTCTGATCAAATGGATCTCCACTTCGACCATCAAAGAGTTTGACCTGGCCACTCTCATCCATATTGGCAAGCTTTAACATCTCCTTGATTTCGACTTCAGCCGCTCCATCGAAAACTGGTGTAGCCATTGGTACGCCGTCGCGCAGGTTTTCTGCTAATTCGAAGACTTCCTCTTCAGACAAACCCCGGATATTCTCAGTACGTTCGCCTATCTTGTTATAAACTTCGGTTATCAATCGCTTAACTTCTGCTACTTTCTTCTGGGCATCTAACAACTCCCCTATTCTCTCGCCGAGACCCTTCGACGCAGCTCCTAGGTGAGTTTCAAGGACTTGCCCCACATTCATACGAGACGGCACACCCAACGGATTCAACACTATATCCACGGGTTCACCATTTTCGTCGTAAGGCATGTCTTCCACTGGCATGATCACTGAAATTACACCCTTATTACCGTGACGACCTGCCATCTTATCGCCGGGTTGTATACGGCGCCTAATTGCGAGATAAACTTTGACTATCTTAAGTACGCCCGGCGCTAAGTCATCACCTTGTGTAAGTTTTTTCTTCTTATCTTCAAATCGCTCATCAAGTTCTTCCCGTCTTTCAGTCAGCTGTTCTTCAGCGCGCTGAAGTTGCTTGTTCAATTTATCATTGGACATGCGGAGCTTGAACCAGTCGTCGCGCGGGATTTGTTCTAAGTAGTCATTGGTTACTTTTTTCCCTTTCTGTAGCTTCGGGCCACGCGCAACTACCTTGCCAATTAGCGCTTTGTGTAATCTCTCGAAGGTGGCACTTTCCACAATGCGATATTCGTCATCAATATCTTTGCGTACCTTAGCCAATTGTAATCCTTCGATCTCTAGCGCACGCTTGTCTTTATCCAGACCATCTCTGGTAAATACCTGCACATCGATAACAGTGCCTTTCACACTGGTTGGTACGCGCAAAGAGGTGTCTTTAACATCTGAAGCTTTCTCACCGAAGATCGCCCGAAGCAATTTCTCTTCTGGAGTTAACTGCGTCTCACCTTTCGGTGTTACCTTTCCGACCAGGATGTCACCAGCCCCGACCTCAGCACCGATGTAAACGATTCCTGATTCATCAAGCTTACCGAGAGCTCCCTCGCCTACATTAGGAATATCCGCAGTTATTTCTTCCGAACCGAGCTTGGTGTCGCGCGCTACACACGTGAGTTCTTGGATATGGATAGTGGTGAAACGCTCTTCCTTCACCACCCGTTCGGAGATCAGGATTGAGTCTTCAAAATTGTAACCATTCCAAGGCATGAAGGCGATGCGCATATTTTGGCCCAAAGCCAACTCCCCCATGTCGATCGAAGGGCCATCCGCAAGAATGTCGTGATGGTTAACTGTATCTCCTTGTTTAACTAGAGGGCGCTGACTGATGCACGTATTTTGATTGGACCGGGTGTACTTAGTTAGGTTGTAAATGTCCACACCTGCTTCACCAGCATCTGTCTCTTCATCATTAACCCGGACGATTATCCTTGCGGCATCAACGCTTTCGATCACTCCACCGCGGTCCGCTACCTCACAGACCCCCGAATCACTCGCAACATTGCGTTCCATGCCCGTGCCTACTAAGGGTTTCTCGGTTCTCAGCGTCGGAACAGCTTGACGCTGCATATTGGATCCCATGAGCGCACGGTTTGCATCATCGTGCTCGAGAAATGGGATTAGCGCAGCCGCGACTGATACCATCTGTTGTGGCGCAACGTCCATGTAGTCTACTTCTTCACGAAGCTTCAGTGTTGTTTCACCCTTGTATCTTACGGTCACAAGGGTGTCGACGAAGCCGCGCTTTTTATCAAGCGGAGCGCTAGCTTGGGCGATCACGAAATCACTTTCATCTATCGCTGACAGATAATGAATTTCATCGGTTACCTTGTTCTTGACTACCTTTCGATAAGGACTTTCAAGAAAACCATAGTTGTTGGTGCGTGCATAAGTTGCTAAAGAATTAATCAATCCAATATTCGGACCCTCCGGTGTCTCGATCGGACAGACTCGACCATAGTGGGTCGGGTGAACGTCACGCACTTCAAACCCAGCGCGTTCGCGTGTGAGGCCGCCAGGCCCAAGTGCAGACACTCGACGTTTGTGGGTGACCTCGGAAAGCGGATTGTTCTGATCCATGAACTGAGATAGTTGACTGGAGCCGAAGAACTCTTTGATAGCCGCTGCAACCGGTTTAGCATTAATCATGTCTTGTGGCATCAAACCTTCGGAATCAGCCATACTTAAACGTTCTTTCACAGCGCGCTCGACCCGCACCAGCCCCACTCGGAACTGGTTCTCGGCCATTTCTCCAACAGAACGAACACGGCGGTTACCAAGGTGATCGATATCATCGACTGAACCGAACCCATTTCTAATACCCACCAATGTCTTAAGTACATCTACAACATCTTCGGTAACTAGCACTGATGCCCCTTCGGATTCGGGTCGCCCGAGACGACGATTAAATTTCATACGGCCTACAGCAGAAAGGTCATATCGCTCCGGCGAAAAGAACAGATTGGAGAACAGATTCTCGGCTGACTCTTTAGTGGGGGGTTCGCCAGGACGCATCATGCGATAGATCTCTACCATCGCCTCCAGCTTAGAAGTAGTGCTATCGATGCGAAGGGTATCGGATATGAACGGGCCACGATCAAGATCGTTGGTATAAATGGTCTGGAATTTGGTGACGTGTTGCGCTATGAACTCGGCAATGAGCTCCTCTGTTATCTCCGCATTAGCCGGAAACACGACTTCCCCAGTTTCCTCATCAATGATATCCGCTGCCAGAGAACACCCTATAAGGAAATCGTTGCTCACCTTAAGCTCTTTTAGCTTTGCGGTTTCCATCAGCCGAATGTGCCGACTAGTGATCCGGCGGCCTTCATCGACGATGAGCTTGCCCTTCTTGTCTTTAACCGGGAACGTTAGGACCTCACCCCGTAAGCGCGACGGAATTAATTGAAGCGATATTGTAGGCTCCTTGCCTTTGGAAACTTTGAAAGAGTTGCTCTCATAGAACATCCCTAGGATTTCCTCCGAGCTATATCCTAAAGCTCTAAGCAGAACCGTCGCTGGTAATTTACGACGGCGGTCAATACGTACATAAACCATATCCTTGGGGTCAAACTCAAAATCTAACCAAGATCCACGATAAGGAATAACGCGAGCTGAATAGAGCAACTTGCCCGAGCTATGAGTCTTTCCCCGATCATGATCAAAAAACACACCAGGCGATCTATGCAGCTGTGATACGACTACGCGTTCGGTTCCATTAATCACAAACGTCCCAGACTCTGTCATGAGCGGAATCTCACCCATGTACACTTCCTGTTCCTTAATATCCTTAATAGCCTGGGTGGTAGACTCTTTATCATAGAGAATCAACCGAACTTTTACTCTGAGAGAAACGGAATAGGTTGAACCTCTCAACTGACATTCTTTTACATCAAAAGCGGGTTTTCCAAGCTCATAACTGACATATTCCAGCAATGCCTTTCCGGAATAGCTAACAATGGGGAATACAGATTTGAACGCGGCATGCAGACCTTGATCCAAGCGCTCCTCGACAGTAGTGCCGGCTTGAGTAAACTGTCGATAAGAATCGATCTGGATTGATAGCAAATACGGAATATCCATCGCACTTGGTAGTTTTCCAAAATTCTTACGGATACGTTTTTTCTCTGTATAAGAATAGACCATTTTTTGTTCCTAGCTTTATATACTATGAGTATTTATTGTTTACAGATTAGTTCTGCAACCCTCAACCCTCGGTAGCTCCTACTAACTTGCCTTTACCGGTAATCAAGGAAAAGCTGATATAAATCCTTCCAACTAAATTATTAAATACAGTCTCCCACCAAGTGTGTACAACACGCTCGGTGTCAGATGTCTTGTTAATTTCGCTTGTTACTTAAGCTCAACGGTAGCGCCAGCTTCTTCGAGAGCTTTCTTGGCTTCTTCCGCTTCCTCTTTTGGGGCTCCTTCCTTGAGAGTTGAAGGCGCACCATCAACCATTTCTTTAGCCTCTTTTAACCCGAGGCCGGTGATAGTTCGAACAGCTTTAATGACATTTACTTTCTTGTCTCCTGTAACTGTAAGTACAATGTCGAACTCGCTCTTCTCTTCTACTGGTGCTGAATCATCACCAGCTGCTGCCGCTGGAGCAGCTGCAACGGCGGTTGCTGCCGAAACACCAAACTTCTCTTCCATCGCTTCTACCAGTTGAACCACATCCATAACTGACATGTCAGCAATTGCGTCTAAGACCTCTTCTCTAGATAGAGCCATGATCCGTATCTCCTACTTAATAAATTGAATAAACTAAAATGGTTAAGGAATTAGGCTGCTTCCTGTTTCTGATCGCGTACAGCTGCTACTGCACGGGTGACCTTTGATGGAACTTCATTCATCAGTAATGCAAGCTTGGTAACCGGCGCCAACATCACACTCATTAGCACAGATCTTGCCTGATCGAGCGTTGGCAACTTTGCTAATACGTCGATTTGACTGGCCTCCAGTAGCTTGCCTCCAACAGATAGCGCCTTTATTTCAAATTCATCGTTCTCCTCTGCAAAATCTTTCATCACCCGTGCCGGAGCTCCGGGGTCTTCATTAGAGAGTGCGAGAATTGTAGGTCCAGACAACACTTCCTGAATGCACTCTAACTCGGTTTCTGCGATTGCTCTTTTCAGCAAAGTGTTGCGCACAACCCGCAAATAAACCTTATTCTCTCTAGCATTCTTACGAAGCGCTGTCATATCAGCAACGTCTACGCCACGATAGTCGGCAAGCACAGCTGACAAGGCACTACTAGCAGCCTTATTGACCTCCGAAACAATTTGTTTCTTATCCTCAATATTTATAGCCACTTGTTAACTCCTTAATTCACGACTGTCGCCAGTCGCACGCTAAGACACTTCGCTAAGACAAAGCGCCCTTTTCTATTGGGTGATAATAATCTGGTACTAAATATCCAGATTGGGTTTCACCATCTGCGTAGGAAATTAAGAAACAGTAACCTGTTTCACCTACGGTCTTTGATAGCCCCAGCAACCTGAGTTGCTGAAACCCCAAAGTTCTTTAGGAAACAATCGAGTTGTTTCCCTTAATTCAATTTTCTATTAATCCCCTAACGAGGATTGATCGATTAATAGACCTGGACCCATACTTGAAGACAGCACAACCTTCTTTATATAGACTCCCTTAGCGGTGGACGGCTTAGCTTTGTTTAGATCCACCAATAGAGCCTCGAGGTTAGATTTTACAGCCGCGTAATCAAAGCCAACCTTTCCAATTCCCCCGTGAACGATCCCGTTTTTATCTGTTCGATAACGAACTTGCCCCGCTTTCGCGTTCTTAACAGCTGATTCCACGTCAGGGGTTACAGTTCCCATCTTCGGATTTGGCATTAATCCCCGTGGTCCGAGCACTGTCCCTAGCTTTCCAACAACACGCATTGCATCCGGTGTGGCAATCACGACGTCGAAATCCATGTTACCTCCCTGTACCGATTCAGCTAAGTCTTCGAAACCAACCAAGTCAGCACCAGCGGTCTTAGCTTTTTCAGCATTTTCACCCTGGGCAAAAACAGCAACTCTTACTTCCTTCCCGGTTCCCGCAGGCAGAATTGTGGAACCTCGCACTACTTGATCAGACTTGCGTGGATCAATACCAAGGTTTATGGAAACATCGATCGATTCCTTGAATTTTGGCGATGCAAATTCTGAAATTAATGAAACAGCTTCTTCTATGGAATAGTTCTTACCAAATTCAATTTTTTCAGCCATTTGCTTCCGTTTCTTGGATAGTTTTGCCATCTCACTCTACCCCTTCAACTTCCAGCCCGGCACTGCGCGCACTGCCTGCCAGCGTGCGAACGGCTGCGTCCATATCAGCTGCCGTGAGATCAGGCATTTTCTGGTTTGCTATTTCTTCCAATTGCGCCCGACTTACCTTTCCAACCTTATCAGTATTGGGTTCACCACTACCTTTTTGAATTCCCGCAGCTTTACGCAGCAGCACTGACGCAGGCGGTGTCTTAGTGATAAATGTGAAACTGCGATCGGCATATACTGTAATAACTACCGGAATCGGTAGACCAGGCTCAACGCTTTGTGTATGAGCATTGAATGCCTTGCAGAATTCCATGATGTTAACGCCATGTTGGCCAAGGGCCGGGCCAACTGGGGGGCTCGGGTTGGCTTGCCCTGCCGCCACCTGTAGCTTTATAAAAGCCAGCACTTTTTTTGCCATAGCTAATCTCCTTGGGTCCAAACGTTTGGCTCGGCCTATTACTTAACCTACCAAACTCCCCGGCGCTATAAATTCAAAGGGCGAATTGAAATTCGACTTTATGCGCTGAAAACAATAGGTAGTTTTACCAGCGCTGCTAATTTAATTCAGCTTTTTTCGACCTGTCCGAACTCTAGTTCGACAGGTGTTGATCGACCGAAAATTAATACTGCTACTCGTAAACGACTCTTTTCGTAATTGACTTCTTCTACAGTGCCCGTGAAATCATTAAACGGACCATCTGTAACACGGACCATTTCCCCTGGTTCATAGATAGTTTTATGAGTTGGAGAATCTTCACTATCTTCCATACGCTGAAGAATCTTGTTTGCTTCTCTATCTGTAATCGGTGCCGGCTTCTCCGCCGTGCCTCCAATAAAACCCATGACTCTTGGCGTGTCTTTCACCAAGTGCCATGTATCATCATTTAATTCCATATTTACGAGCACATAACCCGGGAAAAATTTCCGCTCGCTTTTACGCTTTTGCCCAGCCCTCATTTCCAAAACCTCTTCTGTGGGCACCATAACCTCATCGAAGTAATCTTCCATTCCGGAAAGACTGATCCTTTCTTTAAGTGCAAGTCTTACTTTTTTTTCATAGCCCGAGTAAGCATGGACTACGTACCAGCGCTTAGCCATTACTTCTCTTTATCCGATAATAGATGAGACAACGCCATTCAATCCCCAATCCAGCAACCAGAGAATCAGAGCCACTAGGAAGATTACGATCAATACGGTAATAGTCTGCGTCACTGTTTCCTGTCTTGTTGGCCAAACTACCTTGCGTATTTCAATCCTTGCTTCTAGGCACAAATTGACAAAAGCACGGCCCTTTTGAGTTTGTATCGCTACCCATCCGGCCGCTCCAGCGGCTGCTAGTAACCCTATTGTCCTTATCAACAAAGACTCAGCTGCAAATATAGAATTCGCGTACACTCCAGCAGCCACAATTACAACTACTATCGACCACTTTATTAATTCTAACCTATTGTCTTCACCAACAGTCTTTTCTGATTTTTCTGACATGAGTATTCTTTAATTTTCGCTGTATTTACCTGACTCTAAATGGCAGGCCAGGAGGGAATCGAACCCCCAACCTGCGGTTTTGGAGACCGCTGCTCTGCCAATTGAGCTACTGGCCTTTTAATTTTTCCCACAGCTACTGTAATGCTCCGCTAATAAACTAATAGATCTATTTCGTTAGTAACTCGTCCCACAAGCTCTCCAGGTAGAAAGGTCTTTCGCCTATTACCACGGTTTTTCGCTTCTCTGACAAACCTCTGGCACGATCAAGCTAGCTTCTTCTTAAGAATTAAAATCTATACACCATTTAAATACGACTAAGCCAGCGCACCTTTTCAGGCGTGCTGGCTCAATATTTCGGCATCGAAATTAGTCGATGATCTTACTTACTACACCAGCTCCAACTGTTTTGCCACCTTCGCGAATAGCAAATCTGAGTCCCTCGTCCATTGCTATCGGAGCAATCAACGACACATTCATCTTCACATTGTCTCCTGGCATCACCATCTCAACATCCTTAGGTAATTCCACGTTTCCGGTTACGTCAGTCGTTCGGAAGTAAAACTGCGGACGATAACCTTTGAAGAAAGGAGTATGACGCCCACCCTCGTCCTTGCTTAGAATATACACCTCAGCCTCAAACGTAGTATGTGGTGTAATTGAACCAGGCGCTGCCAACACTTGACCTCGCTCAACATCTTCGCGTTTGGTACCTCGTAGAAGAACACCAACATTCTCACCCGCACGGCCCTCGTCCAGCAATTTCCTGAACATCTCAACTCCAGTACAAGTGGTTTTCTCGGTATCTTTGATACCCACTATCTCGATCTCTTCACCTACCTTGACGATGCCACGCTCAACACGCCCGGTTACTACAGTTCCCCGACCGGAAATCGAGAAGACGTCTTCGATAGGCATCAGGTAAGGTTTCTCAATATCACGCTCCGGTTCAGGAATATAGCTGTCTAGCGTCTCAATCAGCTTCTGTACCGACGAAACACCTATATCAGAAGTGTCGCCTTCCAACGCTTTCAGAGCGGAACCGATGACTATCGGAGTGTCGTCCCCCGGAAACTCGTACCGATCCAAAAGCTCACGGATTTCCATCTCGACTAACTCCAACAGCTCTTCATCGTCAACCATGTCGGCCTTGTTCATATATACCACGATGTAAGGCACACCCACCTGACGAGAAAGCAGAATGTGCTCTCGAGTCTGAGGCATCGGTCCATCAGCTGCAGAGACAACTAAGATCGCTCCGTCCATCTGCGCCGCTCCCGTGATCATGTTCTTCACATAATCGGCATGACCCGGACAATCTACGTGGGCATAGTGACGGTTCGGCGAGTCATACTCAACGTGAGAAGTAGCAATCGTAATACCGCGCTCCTTCTCTTCCGGCGCGTTATCGATCTGATCGAAATCCTTGACCTCACCACCGTGGGCTTCTGCACTCACTTTAGTCAGTGCAGCCGTCAACGTCGTTTTCCCATGGTCTACGTGACCTATAGTTCCTACGTTTACGTGTACTTTCGTTCTTTCAAATTTTTCCTTCGACATTATTAACTGCCCCTACTTTTCTAATCTCTGATCAAGTTAAATCAATTTCAAGTCAATTACAGTATCGTTGTTCCCCTTATTATATTACAGAAAGAAGCAACAACACGTTTTGGGCCCTACGACTTACCAAAATACTAGCAAATTCTTACTTATCTGGTGCTCACACCCGGAGTTGAACCGGGGACCTCTTCATTACCAATGAAGTGCTCTACCGCCTGAGCTATGCGAGCCATATCTGGAGCGGGTAGCGGGAATCGAACCCGCGTCATCAGCTTGGAAGGCTGGGGTTCTACCTCTGAACTATACCCGCTTGCAAGAAACTCCACCGCTACCAGCCATTCCTAGTTTCTAGATGGTGGAGGGGGGTGGATTCGAACCACCGAAGCTTGCGCGTCAGATTTACA